>VAPK010114916.1_pt1 | contig 22742 bp, 24 predicted proteins | sample 3395031 | NCBI WGS metagenome assembly VAPK01 (sample SAMN08290443, study PRJNA428436) | hydrothermal vent metagenome | isolation source: Deep-sea hydrothermal vent chimney 1 | place: Pacific Ocean: Juan De Fuca Ridge
AATCGTTTGTCCGGCATATCGGTTGCCTGTAGTTCTTCGCTGACCCAACTTGTCATTCTAAGCCCCTCCTCAGATCTTGACTTTTGTTGGCCAGATAGTTTGACTTAGTTACGCATCTATTTGTAATTTATATCAAAGTTGTGGGTAATGGAGAGCGCCATGCTCAAGGGGGTAGAGACGCCCCCCATAAGAAACGTACATGATAGTTTCCCATCATACGGCTCAAGCCTTTCAAAAGCCGATATTTTACGATCCAGCTACCCGTATACAATAAAGTTTATTCTAACGCCATACCGCCAATTTATCAAAAGAGGTAACGGATAAAAAGGCTCTATTCTTCTTCGCCATTTTTTGATGCTACATCTTAGGTTCTGCAAAGCAGTCCCAAAATTTAGGATCATAAAGCGTGGTCTCTGACCATAATTTTATTATGGTAGCGAATCGGTAAGTCAGCCAGTTGTTTAACAACCACCTAGGACAAGATGAAGTAGCTAATTTTGTTAATCGTTTTTTTTTGCAGGTTGTTTGTATAAAATAATTTCATAATCATTTTCTGCAATGAATATGATGCAAGCAACTTGACCACTATTCACGCGCGACCCGTTACCCCAGATGTGTCCCTCCTATTGTTGTAGATGTGGCAGCAAGGTGGTAAGCTGGATTTCCGGAATATCGATGCAAATTTGATTTGAACGAATACAAAGTTAATAACTGTTTTGCACTCTTCGCTAATTAAAATTTTTATCTTTTCTGTTTCTATAATCCTGGTTTCTGCCTGTTCTATAACGTCGCTCCATCCCTCGTTCCCTGTGTTTCAGGATCCGCTTGCCAGTGGTGGCCTGGGTCCAGTTATGGTCCGGGTTTCTGCTGGTTATTTTATGATGGGTGATATGCAGGGTCGTGGTGCTGCGGATGAAAAGCCAGTGCATGAAGTGGAAATCGCAAAACCGTTCGCGATAGGTGTGGTTGAAGTAACGGTAAAGGAATTTAGTGTATTCGTCAGCAACACCGGTTTCGTCACCGAAGCCGAAAGGGAAGACGGGTGTTATATGCGTGGCGGGAAAAGCTGGAAATACCCGGCCGCTGATTTTTCACAAATGCAAAATCACCCGGTTGTGTGTGTGAGTTGGAATGACGCCAATGACTATGCGCAATGGTTAACTGAGCAGACAGGCAAACAATACCGCCTGCCAACGGAAGCTGAGTGGGAATATGCGGCGCGTGCAGGTGAGGAAGGTAATTTTGCATGGGGTAATGACGTTGGTAGTGCTAATGCGCGTTGCAACCGTTGTGGTCAGGGTTCGGAACTAGCCGGGACCTATCCTGTTAGCAGTTTCAAACCCAATGATTTTGGACTGTATGATATGTCGGGCAATGCCTGGGAATGGACTGCATCGGAATATGCCTTTCCCTATAATGGGCAGGAGCTAGTCGTATCTACCAAGGGTGTGAGGCAGGGCAGACGTGCTATCCGCAGTGGTGGTTGGCTGAACTGGCCGATAGATTTACGTGTATCTAACCGGGGAGAAATTACTCCGACTGATCGGTATAGTACCCTGGGGTTTCGAATAGTCAGGGCTGAGTGAGTACAGTGCAAAATTTTTGAAGGGCATTTTTCAAATCCTTCTCATGTTGGTCCACTTCTTCATCATTGTGAGCGCCAAATGTAGCAAAATGCATTCCAATACTTTGCTCAATATTCAGGTATTTGTGCAATTTCACAGCATCGTCTGGGTTCATGTGATGTGTTTCCATCATCCATCTTGGCTCATAATGCCCAACTGGAAGAAGTGCTACTTTGAAACTTTCAAATTTATTCTTTATGGAAGATAGAAACTCACCATATGCTGTATCTCCAGAAAAATACAAATGACCAGCAGGAGATTTTATTACAAAACCTCCCCATAATGTTTTATTTTTATCAAAAATTCCTCTGCCTGAATTATGCCTCGCTGGTACAAAAATATTTTCGATAGCACTGGACGAAAAATGGTGTTCTTGCCACCAGTCTAATTCCACTATATTGCTCAATCCTTTAGATCGCAGCAACTCCCTAACCGACAACTATTATTGGATTATCTTCTTCTACAATCATTTTCAAGGTTGAAATATCCAAGTGGTCGTAGTGGTCATGGCTTATCAACACAATATCAATAGGAGGCAAATCTTTTATTTTGACACCCGGGGCACGTAGTCTTTTAGGGCCAGCCCATGAAACCGGACTTGAGCGTTTAGACCATATAGGGTCAGTTAGAATATTTACTTTATCTGTTTGAATGAGAATGGTTGCTTGATTAATATGTGTAATCCGAAATTTATCTTTTCCTACCTGCTTTGCTGGAAGCGGATTCGCGGGTAATCAACTCCATGATTAGCTTGTGGGGGATGTTATCAAAGAAACCTTTGATGTCCGCATCCACCACAAACAGAGTTGGCAGGAGCGCATTGTTATGCCTGGCTTTCATTAGGCACAATCTCAGGCAAATCTGTTTCGCCAAAATCAACACCCTCTTGAGACAAAAGAGTAGTTACTTGTCCTCTATGGTGAATTTGATGGAGAAAGACATGTAATATTAAGTCACCTAATCTTTTATTATGTACTTCACCTTTATAATTGGTATATTTAAAGGGTTTATCTAGATCATTTTCCTTCAGCTCATTGCACCATTCAATAATGACATTATCTAACATTGATCTTTCTTTATTAAAAGAAGCTAGATCACAAAAAAGAATCGTATCTAATCCCTTTGGCTTTTTTAATTTGCTTATTGACTTCAACGAAACATAGGCACTTGGAGAAGTTGAAAATCTTTTTAACCACAAAATATCGCCGATCAATATGTGATTCAATGTGCCTATAACTGATTTAAAAAATGCACCCTTGTTTTCCCTAAGCGAATCAATTGACAGGTTAGCAGACGCTTTAATCATCCGTTGATTCATAAGTTGATTATACTTAGCCATTAATATTAACTGTGATTTTTCACTCACAAATTAAATCTCCATGCTCTATTTTTTGTTATGCGACCGAACTCAATTAGCAAAATCTTTTAGTTGGTCAGAGCTTAAACGATAATTCTTAGCTAATTTAATTTCTGGTGCTAGCCAGTATTTTACCTAACCATCCGCACGACTACTATATTTTGAGTGGGCAACGAACAATAAAACGCCACCAAGCATGATGGCCATATCTGCTACATTAAATATCCCTGTTCTAACTACCCCAATACCTATATTTAAGAAATCAATAACTGCACCATCATTTACGATACGGTCATATAGGTTGCTGCCTCCTCCGCTCAATAGCAACGAAAACCCAATAACGGTAATTAGGTTCAGACTTGAACCATATACCAAATAGATGAACAACCCAATTAAGAATAGCCCAGCCAAAACCGTAAATAATGAGAAGCGAATATTTTCTGGCAATGAACTTCCAAGGCCGAGAAACGCGCCTGTATTTTCGACATACCCAATACGAACAGTATCGTTAAAATATGAAGTCATTTCGTACTTTGGCAAATAGGTGCTAGCAAGTAATTTTGTTCCTTGGTCACAGCCCGCACATGCCAATGAAACCAGAATGATAACCATCATACGTTTTGCTAACTTCATAACTATCCCTTTTAATAGTAGAGGGTTTAATAGTATAGGATCAAACTCGAATTAAGACTTCATCTCGTTCCATTTTTAAGTGGTAATAGACGGACCAACCCAAGCCATTGAAACAACGGAAGAATACCCTAAAAAAACGTGAATATTTGACTTTAATCGGCCCTGTCCTATATCTTCGAACGCATTACCGAAAGTAGTTAAGAGCTCTTCCATCAGAGGCACTTCTTCGGGCGTTAGCTGGTGAATATCAATAGTCAATGGAAGCTCCTAAACTACGGTCACGTTTAATTAACAGGTGATTTTTTCAATGCGCGGGTTTTTGCGCATTGAAATTGTGTCCTCGTTAAATTTTTTGATATTGCATCTTCACGAATGGACCTCTAATAGCTTCTCACTTGGATTAAGATAAAATATTTTTTTCCATCCCTGTGTTGATGCATCCCCTCTCCAAATGTATGGCACTAACGTCAAAATAGTGTAGTGTAGGTGTGGCGGTTTTTCTCTAGCATTGCCAGTATTACCAACGCCTCCAATTAATTCGGATGTGTTAACAACTGATCCTAGACTCACATTAATGTCGTTTAGATGTGCATAGTAGTGAATACGCCACTTGGGACCAAGAATAGCTACTGCATTTCCGCCTTTATCAATATTTCCTGTAAATACTACAATCCCATAAGTAGAGGAAATAATAGGTTTTCCTACCGGTGAAAAAACATCGATTCCTTTATGTACCCCTGAGCTTCCCCAGGGTTCATACCAAAAAGTGTTGTGATTCCAATCTTTCGTTGTTGCTCCTTGCACAGGTATTACCATTCTTTCAGGGAGAACTAACCCTGTAAAAAATACAAAGGCAAAAACAACCACCGCTATTTTTGTTTTCTTTCCTATCTCCATAATCTTAATGCAATTTGGCTAATGTTGTTTATCCGCATGCACGGTAAACCAGATTTATTTTCAGCTTGTCGCTTATCGTATCATGCTAATTTGAAGAAGTTACTGGTTTGCTGCTTTACCTTAACGGTAGCATTGGAGAGTTTTTATACTGAAGGGCAGGGGAATGAAAACAGGGTCTAGTTAACTTGTATTTGAAAGAGTACCAGCCCTGTTTCTGAATTGAATATTCATTAAATTGCTGAATTATCTTTAGCTTTCGATCAAACCCGATGCGGCATTTTTATCAATTTTCTCTATTGTTTTGTTGTCGTGGCCAGCGGTTTTATCTTCGTTATGTTGCTTGAAAGATTTTGACCAAAACTGTTTTTTATCATGATTTTTTAATGCGTCTGCCGATAATTCCTGATGGCCTTTTTTGCTATTGCAACTTTCACCTTCGCTTCCAGCGAATGCCAGTGAAGAGAGCGTTGCAAAAAATAGGAAGAGGGGCAGTTGAATAAGTCTGATATTCATAACATTGTGTCTCCGATTTGCTGTGATTGATCATGCTATATAATTCATGAATTTGTTGAACGTGTAAACAATTATTTTTATAAGGTTATTGTGTGATTCTGTCCACATTAATTTGTCTGTGTGGGTTTTACTGTTCAGAATATTGGCTATATTTTGGAAAACTGGAAATAGTTAACAATATGTGCGGCATTTCATTGGTTTACAGCAGTGAAGCACAATTCGTCGTGGATCGCATGGTATTTAAAATTAAATGGTATGGATGAAAAATACATATTAAAAATGATGGTGAAGTTGTCGGCATTGCCGGATATTTCAGGAAAATATAAAAAGTGTAGGCGTGGTGAATCTTTATGGTTTTCGGAGATTAAATCCGAGGATGTAGAAAGAGACTTTTATTTCACGTCAGTCACATCAACAGAGGTCCATCGAAAGTACATTAAATTGTGCAGTTTTGCGAAAGGATATAGTCAATTATAGCGCCATCTCACAAACCCTGTTTTTCTTAATAAGCGATTTCGATACCCTATAATCTATTAGTAACAATCCTAATTGTTTTCTAGGATAACCCCGTATAGATTGTAAATAGGGAAGTTCATAGGTGTCAGTATAATAATAAATGTCCAATTACAATTAAATTAAAAGGCAAAACAATGAAATCTGATTCACAATGGCCTATACATGAAGACGGCTTTAATGTCGTGGTAGATGTTGCGATAGTATTATTGTTTCTGTTCTTCTTATTTGTGCCGAATCTTGCAACGGGGATATGATTCTACCGCGTTAGTTAATAGCGGCAGTATTCGTATTGAACGTCTGTCCTTAGTGGTGTGTGAATTCTCGATTACACGCCTACTGCTTATTAGGGTTACATAAACTAGGCCATAGAAACGCGGACCAGTATTAATTTTGTGCCAGTGCAGAGTTTCAAACATGCTTTGGAATGTCTTCGTAATGACACAGGGGCAGCTACATTAGTGCGTGATACATTTTGGTTCAAAAAGGCGAATAAAGAAGGGCAGCAAGTACTACATATTACTAAAAATCGCTTGTCTGTAGGTTAACAGTGAGCCAATGAGTTAGCAAGAAATCTCAAGAAATTATTACTTAGATGCTGATCAACGAAAGGGCCGACGCTTTTTTTATTTCAAAGTAATTCAATACTGGATAAGAATTGTGTATGCGAGCTTAAAGGGTTAAAATTAAAACACAGGGGGCACGAAAGAGAGCAGCGAATGTCAGACACAATTTGTTTTGCTGATAGAATGGTTTGTTGTTGATACTTTCGTGAATAAGAGTGGTGTTCGTTTTTAACGGAGTATGTTGTGACATTACGTACGAGCCTATTAATTGTCTTTCTCGGCCTTTCGCTTATTACGGTTGGTTGCACAAACCGAATTTCTGTTGTAGTGGATGCGATATCCTCGGATGCAGATAATGCTGTGGGGAAGCGTTATGTACTTACCAGTGCTATGGAAGGTGTAGACAATAAAGACTTATTCTTCCGGGAATTTAGTCGTTATTTTGAATATGTGTTGCAGAAAGAGGGATATACCAAGGCAGATTCTAAACAAAATGCGGATATAGAAATATTTTTCGGCTACGGTATTTCTGATGGAATAACCGATATATCGACATTCTCCTGGCCGGTTTATGATACGGTAGGGGGGGAGTCCATTTCTATTACTGAAACCTCGACAGATTCGTCAGGAAAGCCAACTACAACAACGCGTGTAATTTATATTCCACCTCGAATTACCCGTGTAGGTACCACATTTGAATCAAGAACTTATACGACTTTTAATCGGACCGCTATTCTGGAAGCGCGTAAGATTTCTGTTGATGGTGGGTCCGGGGATGCATTGTGGAAAATACTGATTAGTAGTGTAGGGGCGTCGAACCATATTCGTGAAGTAATGCCTTATTTAGCGGTAGCATCTGCAGGTTTTATTGGTAAAAATACTCGCAAGAAGCGCGTATTCGTTGTTGAGCATGATAACCCGCTTCTGCTTGAGTTAAAAAACACAGTTAAAAAATAACAGCTTTTCACTAAGTACCCTGAGATAACAGGTTAAACCTAAATAAATCAGTTGAATCGTAGCGAGGGAAATCTGGCTCAAAATGGCTTTCACCCCTCAAGGGGGTGCCGAGGTCCGCAGCAGATTCATCCTAAGTTCGACAGGCTCCTAGATGGAACTATTGTATTCCAGATAGCTTTCCAAACGTTACTTTCCCTCAAAAAAGTATATAATTCATAACCTGATTCTTTGCGAATTTCTCCATCAGTCTCAAATTCGATATCAAATTTATAACTGGCTACAGCCGTTTTATCCCAAATATTGATGACATACTCAGAGTCTTTAATATTTTTGATATTAGTATGAGCCGAGAAGTCTTCATAATGCTTCACGCAGTCGCTCTTGCCTTTTATTGCACTTTGAAACCCTGGTCCCTGTATAACCATATCGCTATGGAAATATTTTTCCAAATCTTTCGGATGGCCTTGTGTCCATGATTTGTTTATGTTTTTAAGCACATTTTTGATATCTTTTTCAGTTTTGCAATTTGAACTCATTTATTGATCCCTTCTTCATCAAGTGCCTTGAGATATTTACTTTATGAAAAACAACTTCAAAGCATTGGTTGCCTGATAATTGTTTTTAATTTTTCTGGAGCTGCTCGTCTTATTGTCACTTAAATATCTTTCGTGATGTTTACCAACTCTCTGACTGTCATTATCTTCAATGAATAAATGTACTCTCTCAACTGTCGGCCCTCCTTCTATTGACAGTTGGGTTTAAAAGTTAAATTCAAAGCCCAACCAGTTGATTGTAGCTTTTGGTTTAATGGGTCCACATGTCGTTATATACCACTGGCCTACTGACCCTTCAATCAGTGGGTCGGCATCTTGAATTTCCGCACAGTAGGGCGTTCCAAGAAATGACGTTGATTTTATCATTGTATTACCATTTGTTAGTTTATATGATTCTATGTTTTGTTGGGTTGAATTTGTTATTTCTGAATTTGTACGCTTATCGCTATTTGGGAAACCAAATGTTTTTTTGGACTCTGATTCTTTTCCGGTTATTCTATCTGATTTTAGGTAATTGAGACTATTGGTTATTAGTTGTTGTGCGCTAATCTTTTTTTCGATAGTTTTTTCGATGGTTTTTTCGACTTGCTTTTCCAGTTCGATGGGTTTATTTGGTTTTTTCGGTGGTGGCACAGTGGATTTAGTGACTTTACTTCCTGTTTCTGTTTCTTCAATTTGCGAACTTGCTGGCACTAAATTAATATTAAGTGTGAAATTATCGTGAGGAGATATCAAATTGCGCGGATCTGTTTCTAGTTCTAGTTCAACGAAATAGATGATGCTACTATGAAAAATTATTGACGCAAGTATAAACGTAGATAGACGAATTAAATTCTGACTATTCTCAGAAAACTGGCTAGCTGAGTGTTGTTCGGTTACATTTATATATATTTTATCAATCCCGTGACGGAGTACTAGTGACTAAATTCTAATATATCTCCTGGTTGACAATCCAGGTGTTTACAAATTGCGTTTAGTGTATTTAGGCGTATAGCTTTCGCTTTGCCTGTTTTAAGTATTGAGAGGTTTTGTTCAGTAATATCAATCAACCGCGCCAGTTCATTTGATTTCATTTTTCGTTTTGCCAGCATGACATCCAGGTTTACAATAATTGCCATCTTGATATACCTACTAAATAGTATGCGCCTGTTCGTCTTCCAACCTGCGCCCTTCCTCCATTACCCAGGATATTAGTACGATGATGCTGCCTATGATGAGTGTTGCAATATCCACTAGTTCTAATCCCATAGTGATAAAACGTTCACCTGGAGGGTTGTTTAATGAAATTGCCAAGCTAGCAAGCGGAATACGGATAAATTCTGCTATAACCCAAAAAATTGCGATGAATCCGAGCGCACGGTAGTGCTTAACATTTTCTGCGGAAAATACGATTGCATTTTCATAAAGTTTAAACAGTTTTGCTAACGTGTAGGCACCAAACATAGCGACACTAACGGGTATTAAACTAATGGCAAATAAAAATAAGCGCGTAGTGAAATCCAGTTTACCACTTATGGAGCTGTGCAAAATAAAAGTAACGTCATCGTGTTGATTGTTGAATGCCATCCAATACACCAGGCTCAAAAGCGGCATGCAAATGATAAGTGCCACGAAAAACAATCGGAATCGCTTACTAACGCGTTGTATTTGACAGAGATTTTTCATTTTAACCCGCATTTACTAATCCATAGAATACAATAAGCCTATGACAAAAATGGGTGTAATACAATATATATTTATTGTATTACGATAAATTAATTGAGTTTGTGAGAATAATTTCTAAATCTAAATAAGAATCATTACCGAAAAACAATCGATAAAATAACACAAGATTATTATGTCAGTTTTTATCACCACTTCAGGTGTGACTCAGGTGCAACTTGGGGTGTGTTAGACGGTTTTGTGTTTCAATTCGATATTCGAAAATAAAGTCTTAGATTGATTGTCAGCGCTATTGATAATGTATGTATTACATTCTACATGCGACTTGGGGTGGCTGAAGTAATACCCTTGTAAATTTTGAACCCCCATCATTCGTAGAATTTGTACACTTTCTTCAATTTCAACACCTTCCGCAACCAAATTTAATTTCATTGCCTTACCCATGTCAATGATTGTTTTGAGCATTATTTTTCCTTCTTTTGTTGCTATTCGGCGTACAAATGACATATCAATTTTAAGTTCATTAAAGGGCAACTCATGCAAACGGGATAACGATGAAAATCCGGTGCCAAAATCGTCGAGTGAAATGTAAAACCCGGCATTTGATAATTCTTGTAAAGTTTCACGTGCCTTGTTTGTATCAAGTGCAATGGATTCGGTAATTTCAATTTTTATTTGATCAGGTGTCAGGTAATGTTTCTTCACTAAATTTGTTATTGTTGTAAAAAATGAAGTAGAGAAAAGCTGACGGTTAGATACGTTAATAGCCAGCTTGACAGAATTATTCCATGGGTATTTACTGTACTGCGTTAGCGCAGTTTCGAAAATTTGTAGCCCCAGTTCCTCAATTAGTCCCATATCTTCAGCAAGAGGTATAAACATAATCGGGCTGACCCAACCGTTTTTATCATCATACCAGCGCGCCAGCGCTTCGATACAGGTTACCTTTCCGGTTTCTGAACTTACTATAGGTTGGTAGTGTACTTGCAATTGTTTATTTTTGACCGCTTCGGCAAATCGTGTTGTAAGACCAAAATTTAAAAATCCATGATTGGTTTCCTGAATTTCACTGAATATCTGAATGTTGTTTCGGCCACGTGACTTAGAATAAAAAAGGGCTTTGTCGGCTTGAATCAACAGTGACTCTGTGGAGTCTGCGTCATTAGGAAAAACAGCGGCGCCAATACTTAATGTTGTTTGAATATCCTGTTCAGGTAATAGTTTTGAGTCGATAGAGGCCATTAATTTTTCAGCGATCGCATGAATATCCTTAGTATCATTTAGTTCGCGTAACAGTACAACAAATTCATCGCCGCCCCATCTCGCCAGCGTGTCATAGGGTCGAAGGTGGGACTTTAATGCTTTGCTGACGGCGATGAGTAGGCGGTCGCCACTTTTGTGTCCATAAATATCATTTACCTGTTTAAAGTTGTCCAGATCAATAAACAGCATGGCAACCTTTTTGTTAGTGCGTTTGGCTTGAGAAATTGCTATTTCAATTCGATCTTCTAACAAAACCCGGTTGGGTAAATTTGTGAGTGCATCATGTAAAGCAAGGGATAAAATTTCATCCATTTCACTGCGAAACCCAAAATATTTGAGTAATTTTTCCATTAAACGTGGGCGGCTAAACCCGGATTTCAACAGCGCAATACCGAAAAGTAATACGATAGATAAGAACAAAGTAATTAGGTCTGGAAACAGCAATGCCATTACGCAATTAATAATGATCAATACCCCAAAAATAACTCGGATTGACGGTTCTATGTATGGGCGATTGTTCTGTAACATATTGATTATTATTGTAAATTATCATTTCGTGATGTGTGTAAGCCGTGTCCGGTATTGTGTTCAGCTTTGTTTATCGTCCGATAAATTAAAAAAACGTAGGGTTAATTGAAAAAATTTTATGAAATAATCAGCGACTTAAGACGTGATAACGGCAATAACGGTGTACTAATGGTGTTTAAGGTGAGTTCTGCGCTAAGAACAAATAGAAAATTCTTTACGTGCGTTTCACGATGACTATCAAGGTTAGGGATGTGATTGCTGTTGCTATGGCAATTAATTTTCCCTGTGTTGGCCATGCAAAATTAAAGAGGTTGGCGAATTTATCGAGTTGAATAATATTTCTTATCTTATTTTTTTGGTGAAGCGGTGGTTGTTCCTTGTGAGGGGAATCATCAAAACAGTTTCGTAAAGACGAATAATAGAAACGTTTACAAATCATCTTAAACAATTATTTCTGATTAATTTATAAAGAATCTTCATATGAATCCGAATACTCTATATACTTATATATAATAAATGTGGGTATCGAATTAATTGTAGCCTGCGCATGATCTATAAACGGAATACCGAATAATAAATTACAAAAGAGTGGTTTTAATTTAATGTTGTATGAAAATTCACCCGAAAAGGCCGCTGAGTATTTGCGTCTGGCGCTGTCGTTGATGGGGAAGCATAAACTTATATCTTCTCCTATTAATTTTACCCTATGTTATGAATATGTTTCTGGAACTAAACAGCAGTTAATCGATGATTTCGATCATTTGGTTAATAACGATGAGATCGATAAAAATTCGGCTTGTGTCGCGCTATTTAAAAAACATATTTGGGACGATGACAAAAGGAATACCAATAAACTGCGAATTGACCTGTCAAAAATAATATCTGAAACATTCAGTAACATTGGTCTAGTGCAGTCAGAAACGTCAGATTCTGTAGATAAATTGGTTATACATTCAAAGGAGTTAAGTGATTTTACGTCAGTGGAAGATATGCAGCATATATTGGCTAAAGTTGTAAAAGAAACTGAGCGCGTTTCTCAAAATGGCAATAATTTAAAAATATTGCTGGATAACACGAATAGTGAAATAGAACAATTGCGGCAGGAATTGGAAAAGACAAAACACGAAGCAACCACGGATCCATTAACAGGATTAAGGAATCGTCGGGCGTTTGAAAAAATGATGTTGGATAATATGGAGCTTGTTGATAAAAATGACAGCCATCTTTGTTTGGTCATGGTTGACATAGATTATTTTAAAAAAATAAATGACAAATACGGCCATGTTTTTGGAGATAAAGTGCTTAAGTCAGTTGCGTCATTACTTACAGCTAATATCAAGGGCAAAGATGCTATTTCGCGGTTTGGTGGTGAAGAGTTTGCAATTATGTTACCCGATACCCGATTAGAGTTTGCCGAAATCGTCGCAGAAAATTTAAGGCGTGCTATCGAGAGTGCGCGTATCAAAAAGAAAAATACCGGGGATATATTGGAAAAAATCACTGTTTCTCTGGGAATTACCCGCTATCAATCTGGCGAAACTACTGAAGAATTTATTGATCGTGCAGATAGAGCGCTATATCAATCAAAAGATAACGGTCGAAACAGAGTAACCATTCAAGTTTAGATTTATATACTCATCATCTTTTTAAATCCTATTCGCTGCGGATATAGTCTGATCGCCAGCGATTTTTTTTCTTTAGTTTCGCATATTGCCACATTTCCTTATAAGATAATTTAGAAAGATTGGCTTTATTTTTTAGCACCTTAAACAGGTTATATTCTCGTTGATATGTTCTGTCCTGTTTTTTCCATTCTGGCAGTGTTGTTATCATCCAGACTTTGTCGATGAATTTTACGTAGGCAAAATAGGAGTTGCCTAAATAGGTTTGGGCTGCATTAATTTTAGTTTGACTTGGTTTCTTGATTTTTTGGTGGCCAATATTATTCAGTCTTGTTTTCAAAGTAGGCGATGCGTCTTCGGTGGCCCCTTTGTTGATATAGGCAGATGCCAGTAAATGCATTGCATTTTTTTGAGGTAAACCCTGCGCGAGTAAATGAGCCATTTTTTTATGCGGGTGAATATTCGCTGATGGAGATTTACGTACTAAATTTCTTATTTTTGGCCAATAGGTGTTTTCCAAAAAAAATTTACAGACAATTTCACCTTGGATCATGTCAAGTAGATCAGAGTCGTTAATTTCATTTAACGTGTAGCGATCCGCCTTTAATTCATCCATGCGCGCAGCAAATGCAGAAGCCTTGTTAAATTTTGGTGCATAGAACTTAAAAAATAGGCTTAGGGGTAAATGCCCGAGTTTCTTTTTATTTTTATAAGCTTCATTATATTGCGCCCAGTTTTGGCGAATCCAGAATATCCAGTTTGTCAGGCTAATGTTTGCTTTAGAGAATTGGTAAAATTTACGTATTAGGGCAGATTTAAACTGTTGGTTAGACAGATTTATCATAACGGGCAAACCAATAGCCAATGTCACTTTATTCCAAATTGGTAAACCAAACACAGGTGTTTTAATTATTTCAATTTTGTGTTCTTGAGTAAGGATAATATTATCAATTTTAATTTGCGGGTGTTGATCGAGCAGTTGCTCGATTAGCCTGAATAATTCAGGTGCCTTATCCTGATGTAATTTCAACCCCTTTGGTTGGCAAACTTTAAGACTAAAAATCCTATAGCTAGTTACCAATGAAACGACAAGACAAAAATACCATGCGGTTATCAGCGCCCATTTTTCTGGGTTGCTCGCAAATGGTATAGTGAAATCGGGCGCGAGCTGAATAAGTTTATAGCCTGCAACAAGTGTTAAATAGGGGAACATTAGCAGGTAGACAAGACCTGCTAATGCAAATAATGTGATTAGTGTAAGATACAATGCCGGGTACGTTGCAATTATTATTTTAAAATGATGGTTCGCTTTTGAAACAAAGGACTTCCTCGCCGCGTCTTCTATCATTATTTCGCCTCCAAAATTATGGACAGGTTGCGGGTGTCGATGATAAATTTTGTAATCTTATACGCTGAAAATATGTGATGTTTATCACAATAACTGAACTATGTAGTAACTAAACTATGTTGTGATCTCGGCATGATTTAGGCTACCGGACATAACATAACTAGTGGCATTGCTTATATCGCAGTACGCGATCTACGCTGTATGGTTATTTGTGGTCAAAGTATATATTATCAATAATAGCTCAGCGTGGTTGAGCTTTATTTATGAATTAGTTGGCCGATATAACAGATATGTAGAATTTATTTGTAACGCATATATATCGAAGGTCACGCGCATGGAATTATTTATTGGAAATTTGGATCCGGAAACTACCGAGCTTCATTTGCGAACTTTATTTAAAGGTTTTGATAAACAGGCAACGTTTAAGATTGTCTCGTTGGAAGAAATTGAAGGCGAAGAAGATCTTATTTATGGATTGATAACAATCGAATCAAGTCGCTTGGCTAAAAAAGCGATTAAAAAGCTAAGTTTTAAAAAGCTAAATGATAGGTTGGTTATAATTAGAGAGTTTCACTACCGAGCCAGTCAAAATGACAAGCGTGCGTTGAATTGGCGTATGAAGCATTGGCAAGAAAGAGAACGGCGAGCTAGAGAAAGACGCAAGAATCGTAAGGTGACGAAAAACCTGGAAGATTACGAAATTATTAGCGATACTGCTGGCTACGCTACAAAGCACAGGTGGGTTTAGTTGCTTGAATTAGTTTACATACATTGAGGCTCTACTCAATCGAACGGGTTTATTTTTATCAAAACCGGCTAATTTTTTAAGAAAGATAAAAGGAGATAAAAATGGAATGGTACTTGGCAGTTTTGAAGAAATACGCAGTTTTTTCCGGTCGAGCCAGAAGAAAAGAATACTGGATGTTTTTTTTATTCAACATAATTATTGCATTTACGCTTGCTTTTGTTGAAGGTTTTTTAGGAAGTCTGGGCATTATTAGTATGCTGTACGGTTTGGCTGTACTAATTCCTGGTATAGCAGTATCAGTGAGGAGGCTTCACGACACAGGGCGATCTGGGTGGTGGCTTCTGATTAGTCTAATTCCTTTAATAGGCACAATTGTTTTAATCATATTTATGGTGCAAGAAGGTAAAGAAGAAAATGACTTCGGACCCAATCCAAAATTAACGGCAGCATAGTTCGCTTATATATTAAGATATATCGGTGGTTAGGTTCTTTTTTTATGATTACTCAAAGTTATTACCAGAAGATTCTCAATAAATGTCCGCTACCGATAGGTGTACTCAAAAAGTTGGGAATGGCTGGTTTTTTATTTTTCACGCTGAAAGGACTTGCTTGGTTAGCTGTTTTTTTCTGGTTATATCTATCTTTGGACTGAGAATAGTCTAAAATTTCTCGCACCATTCAATACTTATTTGACGGAGTACGGGTATCCCCGGTCATGGAACGATTTACCCTACATATGTTGTTACATATTTTTGTTCCCGCGCTTGTGGCTAAGTTTGCCTATAGAGAACGATTTTACTGGGCTTGGGCGATGATGATGATGACCATGCTTGTCGATGTAGATCATTTATTTGCTGACCCGGTTTTCGATAGCGCGCGCTGTAGCATTGGCTATCATTTGCTACACTCTTATATTGCTATTGGTATATATTTAGTACTGATAGCTATATCGGGGTTCCGTATTTATGGTGTAGGATTAATCATACATATGTTTTTAGACGGACTGGATTGCATATTGATAGATAATTAGCTAACAGATTGTTTGGCAAAGGATATTTTAGGAAATTAATTTGTTAAATCACTCGTTTGTTTTTTTATCAGATACAGTTTGAGTTTGTTTATTGGGGGTTTAGACTATAATTTATACAAACAATAATAATAAAAAAAATTACTTCGTTTTTTACTCTTCAAGACAGGATGTTATTTAATATCAGTAGCTGTGTGGTGTGCTGAAACTTTAGAACCCTATTTATTTTAAAGTTTCAGTTATTGGCTGTCGTTATATTCATCAGCAGGTTTGGGTAATGTTTTGGCGTTGTGCTTGCGTAATTGTAGATGAAATAGCGATGCTGGGTTTAATACTTGAATTGTGGAGCTTTAATTATGCTAAAGAAACAAATGGTCTTCTTTCTTCTTGCGTTATTTGTCGCACTTGCAAACGCGCAAACTGCGGAGGAAAAGGCAGAGCAAGAAGAATTCCCAGGACGGAGCAAGTTTTCTGAAGTTGAAATTTATGAACTTGAAAAGTTGTATCAACAAAAAGATCAGGTCATTATTGTTGATGTTCGCTCAGAATATGAATACGAAACATTACGAGCGAAAGGCGCGCTGAACATACCGCTAAGTTCCCTCACATTTGGCGAAGAGCTGATGAAATTACGGGCAAGCACCGATAAGCCTATCGTTTTTTACTGTAATGGCCGTACTTGTTATAAGTCATACAAAGCTGCCCGAAAAGCGATTAATTATAAGGTAGAGAATTGTTTTAGTTTTGATTCCGGAATTTTTGATTGGGCAAAGGCACATCCGGATGAAGCGGTTTTATTGGGGCGTAGTCCAATTAATGTAAATAATTTGATTAGTAAAAAGGCTTTTAAGAAAAAATTGATTGATCCAGAAAAATTTGGATCGAAAGTGGGTTCCAGATCCTTAGTGTTGGACGTGAGGGACCGGTTTCAACGTGAAGCTGTCGGGTTTTTTCCAGGTCAGGAAAGCCGGGTAAGTTTGGATCAAAAAGAGAAATTGGAAAAAATTTTTACAAAAGCTAAAAAATCAAATAAAACCCTGCTTATTTACGATGCAGTAGGTAAACAAGTGCGCTGGTTGATGTACGCTCTACAGCGATCCGGAGTTAAGGACTATTATTTTATGAAAGGTGGTGCAAAAGGGTATTATGAAATGCTCGCCGAAGGCCAGTGGGGTAATTCAACAGCGTCGGTTAAGTAATACAACAGATTTTTGTTACTTTATTATGCTATTTGTTATATCTAAGAGCATTGCAGACAAAGCGATTGCTTACTAATAGAAAGTTATTAATAGATAGAAAGTCAATAGTTAATAAAAGGTTAATAAAAAGCTAATTAACGAATGGCAAGGAATCACAAGGAATGACAAGAGTTACTCGCTAGCTATTATATTTTTGGAACACGAGACAGGCATTTGTTCCACCAAACCCAAAGCTGTTGCTTAAAATAGTATTGAGAGAAACATTTTCTTCCATTTTCCGGACGATCGGGATACCTTCAGCACCGGGATCCAGGTTAGATATATTCGCAGACGCACTTATGAAATTCTCATTCATCATGAGAATGGAATATATAGATTCATGTACACCTGCTGCACCCAACGCATGACCTGTGAGAGACTTGGTCGAGCTGAGCCTTGGTATGGCGTTGTTACCAAATACTTCACGTACTGCCTCCAGTTCTTTGGTGTCGCCAACAGGTGTACTGGTGCCGTGGGCATTGATGTAGTCGACCGGGTCTTTAACTTTCTCTAATGCCTGGTGCATGCAGCGAATAGCGCCTTCGCCAGAAGGTTGCACCATATCATAACCATCAGATGTGGCACCGTAGCCGACAATTTCTGCATAGATTTTTGCACCCCGTGCTTTTGCATGCTCGAGTTCTTCAACAACGACTGTGCCGCCACCGCCAGAGATGACAAAGCCGTCGCGTGTTGCATCATATGGGCGTGATGCCGTTTGCGGCGTATCATTGTATTTAGAAGACAAGGCGCCCATCGCATCAAACAACAGGGACATGGTCCAGTGTACTTCGTCGCCGCCACCTGCAAAAATGATATCTTGCTTGCCAAATTGGATAAGTTCATAGGCATTACCAATGCAATGAGAACTGGTGGCGCATGCAGAGCTAATAGAATAGTTAACACCTTTGATTTTAAATGCGGTCGCCAGGCATGCGGCATTGGTATTCGACATGGTTCGCGGAACCATATAGGGTCCTACTCGACGAATGCCTTTTTCACGTAATATATCCACCGCTTGCGAAACGTTGGATGTTGATGCACCGCCTGAGCCGACAATAAGTCCTGTTCTTGTGTTCTGTATCTGTTCCGTTGGTAGTTGTGCATCATCGATGGCTTCTTGCATCGCAACATAATTAAATGCGGCGCTATCGCCCATGAAGCGTTTCATTTTTCGATCAATAAGTTCAGTAGTGTCTAAATCGATTGCACCACTGATATGTGAACGAAAGCCAAGATCAGCATATTCTTGACTGAATTTAATGCCTGATAATCCTTCTTTAAGGGACTTTAACACGTCACTCTTATTGTTGCCTATGCTTGATACGATGCCTAGTCCGGTAATAACAACTCGTTTCACGAATGAGCTTCCTATATGCCGTTGGTGTTTGTCATTGTGTTAGTAAATAAACCTACTCTAAGATCTTTTGCAGTAAAGATTTTGTCTCCATCTACTTCTAATGAGGCATCTGCGATGCCCATATACAACCTACGCATGATGACGCGCTTAAGGTCAATACGGTAGGTCAATAATTTGTTTTCCGGAGTAATTTGCCCGGAAAATCTTACTTCTCTTGAACCCAGCGCTCTGCCACGCCCTGATCCACCCAACCAACCCAGGTAAAAGCCGACTAATTGCCACATTGCGTCCAGACCCAAACAACCGGGCATGACAGGATCGTTTTCAAAGTGGCATTTGAAAAACCAAAGATCCGGGTTAATGTCCAATTCTGCAATAATGTGTCCCTTATTATATGCCCCGCCTTGCTCTGCGATTTTTACGATTCTATCGCACATCAACATGGGTGGAAGAGGCAGTTGGGCGTTTCCCTGACCGAATAATTCTCCATGGCCACAATTGATGAGTTCATCATAGGTATAGCTGCTTTGCTTGATATTCATTATTTAGGTTATCGGCGTAGTTATATCGGCGTAGTTATAAATGTAGCTGTAAATGTAGTCATAAATCAGTTTTGAGGATGTATTATATAACGTTATGTTTTTATTGCAAAAAATCGTATTTTTATTGTTGAAAATATCGTGACAAGCTATGTTATGTATTATGGCATGTGTTGTTTATTCTTATATAGATAGCTTTATAGTCAGCGTCTTGTGTGGTTAGCGCGCCATCACTTGGTTCATCGAATTTTGGATTATACTGCGTATGGTATGAAATTGCATACATACACTGGGCGTTACCCTATAAATAAACATTATCCACTTCCTGTGGCGAATATTGAGGGTTGAATACAATGGCAGATTTTACAAATGAAGAGTTATCCTCAGTAAATAGTACGCTTTTTGAGCGTTATAAGAAGCCTATTAATATTGAGTTAGCCGATAGCGAATTACGACTAGAGCGGCATTCCCCGGAAATGACGCTGTGTCCAACCATTTACTGGCAGGAAGAAGATTGTCATTTTGTTATTTTTAAAGTCGCAGATGGACGGTTTTATTGCCAGTTTTTCTATGGAAAAAATGAACAATTTGGCACAGGTATTTGTGAGTATAACGATGTCGTCGACTGTTTGATTTCTTTGCTTCGTGTTCAGGCGGATCATGAGTCTACGCGTAAACCTGCGTCATGAGATACCTATCTGCAGCAGATTCATCCTAAGTCCGACAGGCTCCTAGTGTGGATAAGCTCATCACTGAACTTGATCTTGAGCAAGTATTTGGTATCAAGGTAGGGGCGCTGTTCAATGCTTGACCAAAAAAAATCATACGGTTAAAAAATCGCAAATCATCACTGCCTCCAAATCCACTAAGAATCCCCAATAAATACGCTCTATTTTTTTATACATTTGACCGTTTACTAAATAAATTTCAGTTATTTAGTGTGCTGCCGATTCCTGAGAAAGATTAATGTACCCCAGGATTATTAAAGGAGGGGATTTGTTTATATTGCTGCATAGAATAAGGGGAATAAGAAATGAGCGGTTCCACCATGGCTGCCATCCGAGGCGTATTTTATCGCGATTCATCCGAAATGCCCGTTGCTGTCCACATGTGCCCGCAGTCTATTTATTCAATACAACGTAAACAGCGTGTAACCCAGTGCATCGCAGCGTTATTGCTGCTGTTTTCCATCTCCGTTGTCCATGCAGTTGATGTACAGATTTCGCAACTGGTGGATTCGCCGGATCCTGCTATTCGTGCTGGTGAGCTTACTTATACCCTCTCAGTTTTGAATGGTGATAATGACACCGCCAACAACGTTGTGGTAACAATGCCGCTGCCAGCGACGACCACCTTTTCGTCCGTCAATAATGGTGCTTGTAGCCATGATGGCGGTACGCCCGGTACGGTCACTTGTAATCTGGGCAGTATCACGGGTGATGGGTTGGGTAATCCAGTGACCGATATTGATATTGTCTTGCGTAGCTCGGCTGCCACCGGCAGTACTATTTCGGTGACTGGCGTGGTTAGCACTTCATCGGTAGATACCAATCCGGCTAATGACTCCCTGGGCCAAACGACCACGATCAATGATGGCGCAGATTTGCAGGTGACTGTCACTGATCTGGCCGATCCTGTTATTTCGGGTGCTAATGTTGATTACACATTGGCGATACAAAACCTGGGACCCAATGATGCCGGGACTACCACTGTGGTCAATACTTTGCCTGCCAATGTCACTTATGTTTCCGCCAGTGGTTCAGGTTGGAGCTGTAACAATGCGGGGCAGGATGTCACCTGTACCGCTGCTTCGATCCTCAATGGCGACACCGCACCGGTCATTAATATCAGAGGCAGCGTGGGCGCAGTCTCGGGCACCATTACCAATTCGGCAACGGTCTCATCGGTGACTGGCGAACCATTTCCCAACAACAACACCGCGGTCGAAAATACAAGCATCACCGTCTCTGCGGATCTGACAATGACCAAAACCGTATCTACTCCGTTGATTGGGGGCGGCAGCGTTACTTTTACGTTAGCGCCGCGCAATCTGGGATTCTTCAATGCATCAACGGTGGTGGTGAGTGATCCACTCCCCGCCGGTTTTGCTTATATAAGTGCCAGTGGCGCAGGCTGGGTTTGTATGCACAGTGGCGAACCCACGGGTGGCACTGTGACCTGTAGTCGCGCCAGTTACAACATTGCAGCCAGCGATGACATCACCATTCAAGCGACGTTGCCGACATCGGGTTCGTTTGTGAATACGGCCACCATCAGCGCGCTGACAGCTGACCCGAATGGCGGCAATAACAGCGGTTCGGCCAATGTCAATATCACGCCTGACGGCGCCGATCTTTCATTAACAAAGTCTAAAACACCAACGCTGATTGTTCAGGGTGGCACGTTAACCAGCACTATTCAGGTGACTAACAACGGTCCGCGTGCTACCAGCGGTATACTTACGGTGACTGATACCCTAGCCAGTGGGGAAACCTATTCGGGTTTTAGTGGCACAGACTGGAGCTGTGTCCACAACGCGGTTAACCCGGGTGGCGTGGTGACTTGTACTTACGCCAACACCCCGCTGGCGGATGCGGCTGGCACCAGCAATTTGAGTATCACGACCGTTGCAACCAGCCTCGGCATCTTGAGCAACAGTGCCACCGTGGCAGATGTCGGTGGCGAAATCGATAGTAATTCCGGTAACGATAGCGACAGCGCATCGGCCACCAGCACTGTGCCAGTAGATCTGAGCATAACAAAGACAGCCTCGACGGCGGATCTGGACACGACGCTTGCGAATAACGAAGACACAATCAGTTATACGCTGACCGTGACCAATAACAGTGTCGACGCAGCCAATAATATTACTGTGACTGACATCGTTGCGGGTTATATATCTGGGCCACCGACCACGGCGGTGGTGGTAACAACGACCCCGGCGGGATTCAGTTGCTCCACGACGGGGAACACGGTCACTTGTAACAGCGGTGGTAACTTTCTTGCGGGCTTTGCCAGTGTCGTTTTTGTGATTGAAGTCAGCCGCCCGGTGACAAACAATGTGGCACTGATTAATACGGCCACTGTTGCTTCCTCGACCTTTGCCGACCCGATCTTTGGCAATAACTCAGATACCGCCAGCGTTAATGTTTCAACCCAGGCGGCAGATCTCAGTATCAGCAAAAGCGTGACGACCTTAAATGCCAATACCACTTTGGAGATTGGGGAAAGCACCATCACTTATACTCTGACCGTTAATAATAACGGTCCAGGGCCGGTCACCGGGATTATTGTCAATGATACCATTCCTGGTTATGTTAACGGCGCCACTGCAGTCAATGTCACCACCACACCGGCGGGTTTTACCTGTTCAACCGGGGCCACTGTAACTTGTAACAACGGCAATAACGCTTTGGCTGATGGGGACGGTGCGACTTTTGTCATTACGGCGACACGTCCGCTGTTTGATGGCTCTTTAATTAATACGGCCACGGTTACATCCGCTGATATCGCTGACCCTGTTCCCGGTAATAATTCCGCTACTGCGAATATCACTGTTGATCCGGTTTTTGATGTTGAAATGCAGAGCAAGGTGGTGACACCGACTACCGTTAAGGCGGGTGTCAACGCCACTTATGTACTCACGATTCGCAACAACGGTCCCTCCAGTGCCACCAATGTGGCAGTTGCGGATGTTTTTACCCCCCCAGGTGGTCGCAGTTTTAGCAAAATTTCCGTCACCCCGAGTCAGGGCAGTTGCAGTGGTTGGACAGGCGATACCCTCAACTGCAC
>VAPK010010571.1_pt1 | contig 22675 bp, 23 predicted proteins | sample 3395031 | NCBI WGS metagenome assembly VAPK01 (sample SAMN08290443, study PRJNA428436) | hydrothermal vent metagenome | isolation source: Deep-sea hydrothermal vent chimney 1 | place: Pacific Ocean: Juan De Fuca Ridge
AAATGGGTATTTGCTATTTCAGTGGCAAATACCGTTAAAAATAAACCAAAGCCCATAGTCAACAGGCCTCTTGGTTATTTGAAAATGCGGAAACTTCAGATCTATTGGTAGTTCTGGTATATATAGCAGCATGTTGGAATTATTTGAAAATGCCAGAGCTATCAAAGAAGAGTTCGAGGACATCGTATACTCATTAGATTGTATGGTTGACACACGTAAGAATTTGAGAGTCTGTCAACCACAAAATCTTACGGTTAACACGATTCCCGGAGTATAATGATATCATGATGTTACGTGTGTTAACCATGTCCGTGCCTTACACCTGAACTTCTATCATAAAAAACAGGTAAGCGTAGACTCCGAGATTTTTTTGCTGCATTTTCAGAATGATTTCAAGGTGTAGGTTGGTGTTGAGCGATTATGCCCTTATTGTTGGGTTTCGCTTTTTTCGTTGTATATATGATGATGGTCTCGTAAAAAGTCATTTTATTTGTCATCCTCGCGTAGGCGGTTATCCATAATCAGTTAATATTACTGGATTCCCGCCTGCGCGGGAATGACATTGCAGCCTGGATTCAGGCTTTTTACGAGTCCATCATCATAACATTCAGCTTATCCCATAATTAAGCGAAACCCAACAATGGAGAGGAAAAACGCTCAACGCCAACCTACAATGGGTTGCGGGCATCACCCGCTTTAGATTTGTTCATTTAGGACTCCGAATCTATACTCTCTGTATGTGAGGCGGCCAAAACGGACGAAGATGAGGTGCGGGTGAGCTCTTACGGAGAATAGAGGACATGGCTGAAATTAGAAGCACCATGGATTTGGTGATGGAGCGGGCGGCCCGCATAGGTAAGGCGTCCAGCGAAGAAATACGGCAGAGTGAGGCCCGGACCAGGGGCATGCATCTCACAGTTGACTATCTGGACGGCAAGCCGGCGCAACTGATCGAGGCCCTGGAACGAGAGGAAGCGGCGATCCAGATGGCCGTCCGTCAGGGCATGGCTGAAAGCCTGCTGCGCAACATCTTTCTGGCCAGTGACGATGTCCAGCTGGAGCGGGTGACCAGGGCTTGCCAGGGAATTGTTGCGCTTGCCGGCAACGCCCGTGATGTAGCGTCGATCTGTCAGGAAGTCCGGCATATTATCGACGGCTATGCCCGGCATCGCGAGCAGCTGCGGCGGCAGCTTGAGGATCAGGTCAGGGTCCAGTATGAACAGGCCCTGGAACAGCAGATGGGAGAGCAGGCGGGTGCACTCAACATAGATCCCACCCTGCAGCCCAGATTTAAGGAAGAGTGGAGCCGCATCAAGGCCGAGCTGGATGGTCAATATATGCGGGCCCTGGAACAGCACAAGATAACACTCAAGCAAAAGTTGCGAGTCTGATTATGCCGGCGCTGCGTTTTCCTGAACGTATTGCCCGCCTGCAAACAACGCTCAGGCGGCGGCGACTTTCCGCGCTCCTGGTCACGCAGCCGGGCAACCGCCGGTATTTGAGCGGTTACAGCGCCCTTGATCACGATATCCAGGAGAGCTCCGGGGTACTTCTGGTCCCGGCCCGGGGGACGCCGTATCTGTTGACCGACTCGCGGTTTTATCTCCAGGCAGAGAAAGAGGCCCGGGGCTTTACCGTCCAACTCTATCCCCATGGCCTGATAGCCCTGTTGCGGCAGCAGCTTCCGCAACAGGGGATCCGGCATCTTGCCTTCGAGAGCCACTACATGCTCCATTCCACGGCCGCCCGCCTGCAAAAGACAGTCCTGGGGCTCGGCCTGGAACTTCATCCGGTAACGGAGGTGGTGGAGCGCTTGCGGGTCGTCAAGTCTGAAGATGAAATCGAGGCGCTCCGGGCCTCGGTGCGCTTGAATGAGCAGGTCTTTCAAAAGGTGTACCCCGCCGTCAAACCGGGAATGACCGAGCTGGAAGTCGCCTTGGCCCTTGAGACAACCATGCGGCGGCTGGGCGCCCGGGGGCCGGCCTTTGAGACCATTGTCGCATTTGGCCCCAATGCGGCCAGGCCGCACGCCGTGCCGACGGATCGCACGCTGGCCCCCGGGGAGATGGTGCTCATTGATATGGGCCTGGTGCTGAACGGTTATTGTTCCGACATGACCCGGACATTTGTTGCCGGCCGGCCGGAGCAAACCTTTGTTGATCGGCTTCGTCTCGTGCGCCGTGCCCAACTGGCCGGAATGAATGCCATCCGCGCCGGCGTGACCTGCCGGGCGGTGGATATGGCCGCCCGCGCCATAATCAGGGATGCCGGATACGGCAAGTTTTTCGGCCATGCCCTGGGGCACGGAGTCGGCCTGGACGTACACGAACATCCGCATCTGAGTTCCGGCAGCCGCAAACAACTGCGCAGCGGCATGGTGGTCACGGTTGAACCGGGAATCTACCTGCCCGACTGGGGCGGGATCCGGCTGGAAAACATGGTGGTGGTCCGAGACCACGGTTGCGAACTACTCAACAGCGACCTCACCTCTCTCGATTTATAAACCGACACAATCACAAACACGGTGTGCTTATGCCAAAGTTCTTTGTTCTTGATACCAACGTCCTGTTGCTGCACAACAGCGCCTCTTTTTTCTCTTTTGCCAACAACACCGTTGTGCTGCCCATAACCGTTATCGGGGAACTGGACAAATTAAAAAAAAATAATGACGAGCTCGGCCGCAATGCCCGTCATGTCATTCGGGCACTGGACCCATTACGCAGCCGGCTGTCCGCCCTGGCGACCGATTACCTATAGGAGCAAAACCATGCGCCAGTATCTAATTGACGAAATCTCCTTTCTGGAAAGGGACAATATTGAAAATTATTTGAAACGGGCCCTGAAACCCGGCCCTATCGAGGGGGTATTCTGGCTGCCGGTCCCCCATGACCTGCTGGGACCGGAACAGCTGGGCCATGAACAGTGCAGCCCTTTTTATTTTTCCGTGGTGCTGGAAGAAAAAACCCTGCGGTTTGAATTCCTGGTGCGTAGCGGCGACAATATGCACTGCACCTGCATTGCCTGGGCCACCGAGGCCCAGCGCTCGTTTGTTCTCGATTTCGCCGACCGGCTTCTGCTGGAGGAGATGGTCAGGGCGTAGAACAGTGCCCATCCGGAAAAAGTTCAAGCCGGGCTCGCCGGGACGAACAAGCTGAACAATCACCGTGCCGTTTATGGGTAACTGGTGATATGATTGTAGACTTGGAATACAATAGCTCGCCAACCGTAATTCTTCGATATTGTTGCCGGCAATTGCCAGCCAGAGTTTGTGGATTTGGCGAGTGTCGGCGATCATCATTAAAGGAGAGCAACAATGTTTGTCCAGTCGTTAGATGATCGACGGGATACTATTCGGGTCAATTTTATTACCGATGTAAGCATTAACCTGCCCCGGCAGGATACGACAATCAGGGGCGAATTAAGAGATCTGAGTATGAGCGGCATGGCCATTAATACCATGGAACAAATCGAGGCCGGCTCCCCCTGCACGGTAAAAATTCTGATTAACGGCCTCTATTCCCAGCTTGTCATCAACAAGCTGGAAGGCGAAGTGATGCGGAGCGAACCCGGCATTATGGCAATCAAATTCCGCTATAGATTTAATTGGCAACCGCTTTTTCACGGCTACGGCTGCCAGCGGCAGGACAATCACGGCTCATTGGTTTTTAACTGATCACGGAGCACACGGCTTAGGCCGGCGAGGGTCGATGGCAATGGTCTTTCAGGCCCCGGGTGGTGACGGCAACGACTTTTGACTCTTACTTCATAGACGGACAGGACAAAGAGTGTGGCCAGGGGCAAGCTGAACAAGATACCGAGAATGACTGACTGGCCCAGTGAGACCAGGCCGACGTAGATCGCAACGACGACAAGGTGGTCGGCCACGGGCTTTGCCAGGGCAAGGCGGCTGCTTTCCCTGATTGCGTCAATGAGTTCCATTCCCTGGTCTGTCGCGGCAGCATGTAGATACAGAAAAACGTGGCGACCAGGCCCATAATGATCCCGGGCAGCAACAGGACGACAAAACCGAGCATGATTGCCAGGAAGAGGATAGCTGTAAAGCCGAGCAGGGGCCAGAAGAGCCTCATATAAAAAAAAGATCGCGAACCTCCGGCTTTCTCTTGTCCCTCAAGGCCAGCAGCAGTGACTGGGTATATCCGGCAACGGCCACCGGTTGCAGGATATACCCAGAGTAATGATGGTGCCCCTGAACAGAACCACGGTATTGAGCAACATCGCCGGCAGGAAATTAATAAACTGGCTATGCACTTTACTCAACCGGCCACAAGATGTAGTATGTCCATTAGGAAGTCAAAAGTCAGAGGGTTATTATTTTACAGGTTAATGTAGCAGGCCGTTAATTGCGCCCCTGTCCCACGCAGATCGATAGTGGGAGGTAGACCACAATATATTGTATGTGGTTGAGTTAACTGCATACCCACTATTAATAAATACTTTCCAGACCTGTGCAAAATGATCTTTAAAGTCCATAATATCTCTCCGGGATTAGACAATAAAAGGGCATCAGTACACCAAACTCGGTTTGGCGAGCTGGAGTCCCGCCTGCGCGGGAATCCAGCTCTCCTGCCTGTATCGTCATTCCCGCGCAGGGACAACTGCATATTTTTACATCCGGATGTCGCTTCTGCGAACTTTTTTTGAGCATAATGCCGGCACCGGCCAGGCGATCATTGAAAAAGGTGGTCAACCACGTCCCGGAGCGTTTGTACGCCGATGGCCCGCATGGCGGAATCCGGACCGGTATCAAGATGCTGGGTATTGGAATCCGGCATGAGAAATTGTTTAAAACCGAGTCGCTCCGCCTCGCGCAGCCGCATGTTCATCTGGCCGATGGCCCTGATTTCCCCGGCCAGGCCAACCTCGCCGCAGACCACAATGGCCGGATTCACTGTTTTTTCAAAAAAGCTGGAAAGCAGCGCCACTACAACTCCCAAGTCAAGCGCTGGCTCGTCAATGCGGATGCCGCCGGCGATATTGAGAAAGATGTCGTGATCGTACAGGGTCACGCCGATTTTTTTTTCAAGCACGGCCGTAAGAAGAGCCAGACGTTGAGGATCAGCGCCGATAGCGGTACGCCGGGACGTGCCCAGGCTGCTGGGGCTGACCAGGGCCTGAACCTCAACAAGGATAGGCCTGGTCCCCTCAATACTGGGAAGAACCACAGAACCAGGCACATTGACCGGGCGCTCGGCCAGGAACAGGGCCGACGGATTATCCACCTCGGCCAGGCCGCTCTCCTTCATTTCAAAGACCCCGATCTCGTTGGTCGGGCCGAACCGATTTTTCACGGTGCGCAGGATCCGGTACACCTGGCCGCGATCGCCCTCAAAATACAGGACCGTATCCACCATATGTTCAAGCACCCGTGGCCCGGCAATGGCACCGTCCTTGGTGACGTGGCCGATCAGAATCACCGGCAGACCGCTGCCCTTGGCCAGAGCCAGCAGCCGGGCCGTTGATTCCCGCACCTGGGTGACGCTGCCGGGCGCGGACCCCACCTCTTCGCTGAACATGGTCTGAATTGAATCCACAGCCAGCAGGGCCGGGCCGAGTTCGCCGGCCATGGTAACAATTGATTCCACACAGTTCTCGGTGGCCAGATAAATCTGCTCATTCCGCACCCCGAGCCGGTCGGCCCGCATGCGAATCTGCTGGGCCGACTCCTCACCGGTAACATACAGAACCTGGCGGTCGTCCCGGGCCAGGGTCGATAACAACTGCAGGATAAGGGTAGACTTGCCGATGCCGGGATCACCGCCGATAAGCACCACAGAGCCGGGTACGATGCCACCGCCCAGGACCCGGTCAAGTTCACCAATGCCGGTGACCAGCCTGATGCGCTGCGTTGGTGCGAGATGAGAGAGAGACTGAACCCGGGCCACCGGTCTCCTGGCGGCAGACTGGGACCGGCTAACTTGCTGAGTCAGGGAGTCCCACTCCCCGCAGTCGGGACACTTGCCCATCCACTTGAGACTTTCGTAACCGCAGCGGCCGCAAATAAAAAAAGTCTGGTCTTTTTTGGCAAATGTCATCGCGTCGCGTTACCGGCCGAGGTTACGGCAACTTTTCACCGGGCTCTGCATCGTTATGCACAAAAACAACTTTCTGCAGAACCGGCAATGCTGAGATGGACACTAATTGCCGCCCGGCTCTTCCGGTGCTTCATCGTGCTGCCCGGCGTCAGCCGGCTGCTGTTGCTTGGCCGCCGTTTCATCATCCAGGGAGACCTCCGGGGAAATCTCCGGCGTCGGTCCGTTTTGTTGGCTGCGGGCGGCCTTGGGGATTTTTGATTCCGGCAGAATAAAGGCCCGGATTTTTTCAATATCACGCCGAAGGAGCGGATCCTCCCGGCACACATCGCAACTTTTGATGTGTTTTTCGATAAACTCCATCATGCGGGCAGGAGCCATGGTTTCTTCGCTGACGTGAAGATACCATTCCTTGATCAGGCGTACGAGTTGGTCACACTGCATGAGAAATCACGGACAGAAAAGTCCTTCTCCTGAATGGTTGCTTGGTTGTTTGACTGGGCCGCTCAGCGGCGACTGGCTCTGAGACATAATCAACAGTTGTTTTTCTCGTCAATAATTATTAGACTGCGGTCACAGGTGGAAGTGGATAGGGCTCTGGTGGCTCTCCCGGACTTCAAATCCGGCGTGTCGGGTGAATAGCCTGGCGGGTGGGTTCGATTCCCATGCACTTCCGCCATAATTGATCTGCCCCTGATTATTGATCATATTACCGCTTCGGTTCCCCTGTTTTCCGAGCCCCCCGGCCCCAGCAACGGATAGCCGGACTCTTGCCGCTGCTCGACATAACGCTTCGCTACTTTGCGGGCGATGTTGCGAATACGGCCGATGTAGCGGGTGCGCTCCGCCACGCTGATTGCCTTGCGGGCGTCCAGCAGGTTGAAGGTGTGCGAACACTTGAGGCAGTAATCGTAGCCCGGCCGGATGAGTCCCTTGGCCACCAGTTTCAGGGCCTCCCGTTCATAGTTGTCAAAAGCTGTCAGCAGGTCGTCAACATTGGCCTCTTCAAAGTTAAAGGCGGAGAATTCCTTCTCGGCCTGATGAAAAATCTGGCCATAGGTGACATTCTGGTTCCAGGCGATATCGTAGACGGAATCAACCTTCTGCAGGTACATGGCGATGCGCTCAAGGCCGTAGGTAATCTCCACGGTGATAGGATTGAGATCAATGGAGCCGGCCTGCTGAAAATAGGTGAACTGGGTAATTTCCATGCCGTCCAGCCAAACCTCCCAGCCCAGGCCCCACGCACCAAGTGTCGGCGACTCCCAGTCATCCTCGACAAAACGGATATCGTGCTCCAGCAGGTTCAGGCCAAAGCGCCTGAGACTTTCAAGGTACAGTTCCTGTACTGCCACCGGGGAAGGCTTGAGGACAACCTGATACTGGAAATAATGCTGCAGGCGGTTGGGATTTTCACCATACCGTCCATCAGTGGGCCGCCGTGAGGGCTGGACATACGCGGCCTTCCATGGCTCCGGCCCGAGAACACGCAACAGGGTGGCGGGGTGGAAAGTTCCGGCCCCCACCTCCATATCATAGGGTTGGAGAATGACACAGCCGGCCGATGCCCAGTAGCTGTTCAGCGCTCCGATGATATCTTGAAAATACACGGCAGGGACTGCCTCTTTCCGGTTGATTGTTTATAGAACATGACTACATTAAACACTTTTTATACCATAGCATGTCAGGTGGGTAAATGATTTTGTCAAGAGTAAGCATGATGGTCTCGTAAAAAGTCATTTTATTCGTCATTTCCGCGCAGGCGGGGGGCCATAATGCCTTAATATTACTGGATTCCCGCCTGCGCGGAAATGACGGTGTGATGAAAATTCAGAATTTTTATTAGTCCATCAAGCATAACCATGTGAAATTGTAACGAGAGGAAGCCATGACCGGACTCTTGCCGGTGGAAAAAATCAGGGCTGTTTTGCGGGAAAGCACGATCATTGCCGTTGTCGGCCTGTCGCCCAAGCCGTCGCGGCCAAGCCACCAGGTGGCGGCCTATCTGCAGCAGGCCGGTTACCGGATTATTCCGGTCAATCCCGGGCAGCGGGAAATCATGGGCCAGCCATGTTACCCTGATTTACGCGCTATCCCCGGCAGGGTGGACGTGGTCGATATCTTTCGCCGGCCGGAGCTGGTGGAACCCGTGGTCCGGGATGCAATAGCTATTCATGCCCGGGTCGTCTGGATGCAGGAGGGCATCGTCAACGAGCAGGCTGCCGCTCTTGCGGAAGAGGCCGGCCTCACAGTAATCATGGATCGGTGCATGAAAGTGGCTCACTTGAACTTCATGCCTTGATTCCCCGGAAAGAGCATATGGAACCGGAGTTTTTGAGCATTCGCGGCGCGAGGATGCACAATCTGAAAAATATCAGCGTTGATCTACCGCGAAACAGGCTGGTGGTCTTTACCGGTCTTTCCGGGTCCGGCAAATCAACCCTGGCCTTTGATACGCTCTATGCCGAGGGTCAGAGGCGCTACGTCGAATCGCTCTCCACGTATGCCCGGCAGTTCCTGGGGCAGATGAACAAACCAGAGGTGGATTCACTGGAGGGCTTGTCGCCGGCCGTCTCCATCGAACAGAAGACGACCAGCAAGAATCCCCGCTCAACAGTGGGCACGGTGACCGAGATCTACGATTACCTGCGTCTGCTTTTTGCCAGGGCCGGCACGCCCCACTGTCCTGACTGCGGCCGGGAGATTCGCTCCCAGTCCGTTGAGGACATGGTCAACGCCCTGTTGCTTCGTCCCGCCGGCGAAAAGCTGCTGTTGCTGGCCCCCATGATTACCCGCCGCAAGGGGCGGCATGAGCAGCTTTTCGCCCGGCTGCGCCGGGACGGCTTTGTCCGGGTGCGGATGGATGGCGCGATCCTGCCGCTGGCCGATGAGATTGTCTTGCCGAAAAACCACCTCCACACCATTGAGGTGGTGGTGGATCGACTGGTTCTGAAGCCTTCCATCAGGAGGCGCCTGGAGGAATCCGTCGCCATGGCGGTCAAACAGAGCGGCGGCACCATGCTGGCCCTGTTCCCGGACTCGGGCCAGGAGATCTTATTCAGTGAATCGGCAGCCTGCCACCGGTGCGGGGTCTCGGTGCCGGAACCGTCCACCCAGCTTTTTTCCTTTAACAATCCGCAAGGGGCCTGTGCCGGTTGCGGCGGTCTTGGCGTGCGGCAGATTTTCGATCCTCAGCTGGTCGTACCCGATCCGTCACTGGCCTTGGAGGATGGCGCAATTGCCGCCTGGGGCAGCCGTTCCATGTCCAGCTACAGCGGCCAGATGCTCGCGACCCTGGCCGCTCATTACGGCTTTGACCTCGCCACCCCCTTTGATAAACTGCCACCGCCCGTCCGCAAGGTGATTCTCCAGGGGTCGGGCAGCGAGGAAATCGAGTTTCATTATAGCAAGGGCCGCCGGAAGCTCATCTCGAAAACCCCCTTTGAAGGGGTGCTGCCGCAGCTTGAGCGGCGTTACCATGAAACGTCGTCTGCCATGATCCGGGAGGAACTGGGCCGCTATATCCGCGAACAGCCATGCCCTCTCTGTGACGGGGCCAGGCTCAGGCCGGAAGCCCTGGCGGTCCGCGTCGGCCCCTGGTCCATCATTGAATTGACCCGGCTGTCCATTACCCGCCTACTCCGGGAAATCAGCCGGTTTTCTTTTGACGAGCGGAGGGCCGCGATTGCCGAACCTATCCTGAAAGAGGTTCTTGACCGGTTGACGTTTCTGCAGGATGTGGGACTCGGCTACCTCTCCCTGGAGCGCAAGGCCGGTACCCTGTCCGGCGGCGAGGCGCAGCGGATCAGGCTGGCCTCGCAGATCGGTTCCCGCCTGGCCGGGGTCCTGTACATCCTTGATGAACCTAGCATCGGCCTGCACCAACGCGACAACTCCAAATTGATCAAGACCCTGCTCAACCTGCGGGACCTCGGCAACACGGTCATCGTGGTGGAGCATGACACCGATACCATCGCTGCCGCCGATCATGTTCTGGACATGGGGCCGGGAGCCGGGGTGCATGGCGGCGAGGTCATCTATTCCGGTCCGGTCCCGGGCCTGCTTGATTGCGAAGCGTCATTGACCGGCGGCTACCTGTCGGGACGCCTGGAGATACCCACACCGGCAAAACGCCGGCGGATCAGCAAAGCCGGTACGGCGGGCCTGACGATACTCAAGGCGAAGGCCAACAATTTACAGGAGCTGACAGTTCGTTTCCCCCTGGGCGTCATGACCTGTGTGACCGGCGTGTCCGGCTCGGGCAAGAGTTCACTGGTGATCGAAACCCTGTATGCCAGGGTGCGAAGCGCCCTGCAGAATAAAAAACGCGGCAGGCTGGCTGACCGCTCGGTGACCGGCCTCAATAATATCGACAAGATAATCGACATTGACCAGAGTCCCATCGGCCGGACGCCGCGTTCCAATCCGGCCACCTATACCGGTGTCCTGACCCCGGTCAGGGAACTGCTGGCCCGGTTGCCGGAGTCGCGGGCCCGGGGCTATAAGCCGGGCCGGTTCAGCTTCAACATCAAGGGCGGCCGCTGCGAGACCTGCGAAGGCGACGGCGTAATCAGGATCGCCATGCATTTTCTGTCCGACATCTACGTGACCTGTGAACGCTGCGGCGGCAAGCGCTACAATCGGGAAACCCTGGAAATCCGGTACCGGGGGAAAAACATCTCCGAGATCCTGGCAATGACCGTAGAAGAGGCACTGGCGTTTTTTCAGAATATCCCCCCTATTAAAAACCGATTACAGACAATTTTTGCTGTTGGCCTTGGTTATATTACGCTGGGGCAATCATCGGTGACCCTGTCGGGCGGGGAGGCGCAACGGGTCAAACTGGCCAAAGAATTGAGCCGGCAAGCCACCGGCCGGACCCTCTATATCCTGGATGAACCGACCACCGGCCTGCATCCGGCCGATATCCGGCATCTGCTCACGGTCCTGGGCCGCCTGGTGGATGGCGGCAATACAGTGGTGGTTATTGAACATAACCTGGACGTCATCAAGACCGCCGATTATATTATCGACATGGGACCGGAAGGCGGCGATGGCGGCGGCCGGGTGGTGGTCTGCGGCCCTCCGGAGAAGGTGGCGGATTTCCCGGGTTCGTATACCGGCATCTTTCTCAAACAGACCCTTGCCGGCTGACAGTATCAAGGGGACAAATTTTATCGCTTTCTCTTTGCGCTGACTTTGATTTACGGTTAAAAAAAGAGGCAGTGCGGTTCGTCGGGTGGGTAGCAAGAATCATTTAACGTTAAAACAAAAGGAAAAACATGTCAGAACAGAAGACAAACCAGGAGATGCCGATCTTTCGGCTGCAGAAACTGTATATCAAGGATCTTTCTTTTGAGAATCCAGGCGCCCCGGAAATTTTCCTGGCCCACGGCCAGGAGCCCAAGGTCGATTTTAATCTGCAACTGAATAATCAGAAGATTGACGATGATAACTGGGAGGTGTCCATCGCCATCACGGCCAAGGTCATGGACAAGAATAGCGACAACACGATGCTGTTTGTCGTGGAAATCGAACATGCCGGGGTTTTCCTGCTGAAGAACATCCCGGCCGAACATATTGAACGGGTGCTGGCCATAGACTGCCCGCTCATGCTCTTTCCCTTTACCCGGCAGGTGGTGAGCCAGGTTTCAGTGGATGGCGGCTTCATGCCGTTTCTCATGGAACCTATCAATTTTCTCGCCATGTACGACAACGTCCAGCAGCAGAGTTCCGAAGAAAAACAGTAAGCCGTGGTCTTCTTGAAAACAAAACGGCCCGGTCATCTGCGATGACCGGGCCGTTTGACGTCTATAAGTCGATACATACTTTTACCTGGATCCGTGAGCGAGCGTACGTGGTGCAGATGCAGGGCGGGAACGAATTTGATTATCCCTGTGCGATATTAAAACAAAAAGCCGGCACGGATTCAGGTTTTATTTTACATAGCCTCCGTAACGAAGTTGTGAACAAGGATATGGATCGCCTTTGCCGTGGCGCTCGCAAAGAGTGCGTCATACTGGGAGTCGGCCAGCACGGATTCCGGTGAAACCTTGACGTCAACCCGGTTGGTCCATATCACATCACCGGAATGAGCATCCTGGACCCATATCCGCAACTGGACAACCGCCTGGGGAATTTCACCACTATGTTGCGCCAGTTTTGCCAGGCCGCCGCCGATGGCCCCCCAGATCAAGGTATTGGCATCCCGGCCCCCGGATACACCTAAGATGGTCTGGTCGGCCTTGCCCGGCTCGTACGGCCAGGTTGTTCCGCTGCCGATAATTGCGCCCCAAGCGCCACCGGCAATCATGTTGCCAGACATGTCATATTTATCCGCGCGGGCATTGCCAAAGGCCAGTTTGCTGGATACTCCGGAAACAAAGGAGAGGATACCCTTCTTCCACGGCGCCCAGGACGGGTCCTGGCGCGCCGTGTACTGGATAATGCGGCCGCGGACAATATAGTCGGCATTGAAATGCTGGCCGATTTTGACAATTTCCTGCGGAGTCAGACCATGGGTGCCGGGGGTTTGCAGGACAGGTTTATCGTGGTCCATGATCTTGCTCAGCTCCATATAGTGCCTTAACTCAGCTTTCATCGGCGCCGACCATTCATCCGCCAACTCACTTTCCATGACAGATGTCTTCCGGTTCTCGTAGGCCACGACATTAATAATTTTCTGGTCAACGAGATAGCGGAAGACATCCTCCTGGACAGGCAGATGGAAGCTGTTACTCACCAACTGGTCTGTCAGGTCTGCCATGATAAACAGGTTTCGGCGATAGGCTGTTTCCAGATTATCCGCATATGAGTAATCGGCAAAGGGCAGGACGACCACGGTCTTGTCGGCCCCCGCCGTACTTTGTGGCTGCACCTTGAGCGATTCTTTTACGGTCTGGCCGCAGCCGCTGATAAGAAGTGCCAAGAGTCCGTAAAGCAGATATCGGCAATAGTTCATTCTTCTTCTCCTGTTATAACTGAATGTTTCGAACATCTGTTTTCCGTTAGATAATTCTAGGTGTAAGCAGGATAACCAGCTCCCGTCTTTGCATCTGCTTGTCTTCAACTCCGAAAAGATACTTCAGGACGGGTATATCACCAAGCAGCGGCGCAAAGTCACTCGTGTTGTTCTTGACCTGGTCGATCAGGCCGCCGATTATGAGCATCTCGCCGCTATGCACCTCCACCGTCGTCGACATCTCGCGGACACTGACTTGGGGCAGGCCGATTACTGTGCCATCTGCAAATGTCCGTTCCGCTACCGCTCCGTTGACTAAATCAGTAGTGATCGGTGTCAGGTGAAGGATAACGGTGTTAGAGTTAACGATGGATGGCAAGACCCCCAAGGCAATACCGGCACTAACCGTTGCCGGTTCGGGGGCAAAGGTATCACCGGGAGAATCAGTTGTGCCTTTTGTGACCGTAACTTTTTTAATGTATGTGGTATTTGTAAATACACTAAGCACCGCTGGCTGTCCGTTCATGGTCGTTATCTGGGGATTGGACAGGACCTTCGTGTTACCCTGTTCCTTTAGGGCATTGAGCATGGCCGAAAAATTTGCCGAGCCCAAGGTGATCTTGCTGATAAAACGGGTGGGGGACTCCTGGTTACCCGTGGCCGGGATCCAGGGCCAGATCTGCCCCGCATCACCAAAATCAATCTTGCCGGCTATTGCAAAATTCTGCAGCACCTTGGACCAGTCAATGCCGAGCCGGGAGTTATTCTTGAGAGTTACCTCAATAATTTTCGCCTCGATAATGACCTGGCGGTAGAGTTTCTTTTTCAGGTTTTTCAGGTAAAAAGCAACTTTGCGGAGCAGGGGTCGCGGCGCGGTAACCGTGATCAGGCCGACCGATTTGTCAATGGTAAAATATGAACTGCCCAGGGAAACCCGGCGCGTTGCCAGGTTGACCTCTCCTTCGGTCTTCCCGCTTGTCCCTGCGTTGGCGGCGCTGACTTTCGTTTCCTTTTTGGAAATGGTTTCTTTTTTCCCGCTTGTCGTGGTCCGCCCCTGCTGCATGATGGTATTAAGATTATCAGTGAGATTCGTCCAGAAATTGAACTGATTCTTGTCGCTGGTAACCTTGACCGTTCCTGCCGTATTCATCCCGGAATTTGATTGTCCCCCGGTGGGGATAAAATCACCGCCCACATTGGTGGTATACTCACTTTTCATATAAGGAATGGCGATATGAAACTGTTTGGTTTCTCGATACTTGACAATAATGACATTGTTTTTGACTACCTGGAAATAATCAACCTGGCGCAACAGGTTGTCTATGGCGTCGGAAAAATTGTCATCAGCGCGGATATCCACATCAACCCGGGCATTCGGATCCACATCGCTGGCCCAGCTGACACTCATTCCTTTGAGGTTGGCCAGGCGCTTGAGAATATCCCACAGGGGTTGGGGCCCCTTGGTTGAGGTGATATTGGCACCGACCTTGATTTGATATTTACCGGATTGGCCGAGAACATCTTTGCTCGGCTCCTCCTGAGTCATATAACCCGTTTGCCGAAAACGGACCGGCAACTGGGTCAGTTCCGCCTTTTTTGACCCGGCCGGTGTCGCCGATGTCCCACTGACTGCTTTTGCGGCCGGCACTTTAGTATTTTCCTTCTTGGCACAGGAAACAAGAAAAATCAAAAGAAGGGCACAAATAGTGTACGCCAGTTGATATTTATGGAGTTTCATGAATTTCCCTCTGTCATTGGCTTGACATACATTACATTGACTGGCTGAGTGCTACGCGGCCTTGGATATATTTTCTCAGGTCCGGTGGCAAGTGGTAACCGGACAACAAAATTGTTTTATATTTTGCCGTTGCCGACTCACGCTTGCCCTGCTTATCAAGAATACGAGCTTCGGCAATCATGGAATCCAGGTTCTCGCCATACTGCATGTCAACCCGGGCAAGAAGTTTCAACGCGGCAGCGAATCGATGCCGTTGTTCACTAAATGTCGCATAACTCTGCAGGGCCTCGCAGGAAGGTTTTTTCCCACTGACGCTCTGGTCAAAATACTGTTGCGCCGCCTCGTTTCGCTGCATGTCGGCCAGCGCAATGGCGGCATTAAGAGCTGCATTGTCATCGTCGGGGTTTAGTTTCAGGGCTTTTTTTGCATAAAACAGCGCCTTGGCATTCTGGTGGAACCGAACAAGATAAATTGCCGCGATTTTGTTGGCCAGCAGTTCGTTTTTCGGCCATTTTGCAAAAGCCGCCTGGTATTTTTCCAAGGCGCTCTCATAATTTTCATTTTTTTCAAAATCATGGCCTTGCTGGATGAGGATCTTTGCCTCGACCACGGATTTGGGAATATTTTGCTGCCGCTGGATAATAATGGCCTGCCGGTTAGCGATTTTTTTGTTCTCTTTAAAACTCAGGTTGTCTGCAGCCCGGGCCGGCCAGTTGAATTGTTTGTTTTTGGGCAGGATGACAATAGTATTGAAGCGCTCTTCCTTCTGGAGATCATTCAAATTCAAAATGATATCCAGAACAAAATCCCAGGGGACATTGTTCAACGACAGGGTCACGGAACCGGTTACGGAATCGTCGACCACCATATTGGTATGGCTGACTTTCCCGAGTAGACGGAAAACATTATGCAGGCCAATTTTGTAAAAATCTACACTGATCCGCTTTTTATTGTCGCCGCCAAAGCTGAAGCTGTCTTGGAGTGATTTCTCATTGGCCTCGTTACGGGCCATCATGGCTATCCCGGCCGTCCTGGCAGGGGAAGTCGCCAGGGAACCGGCCTGAGGCAGTTGATTTTCAATGCTTTGTTTTTGCTCAATGAGTAAACCGAGCTGATCCGTCGGAGTCTTGGAAGCTGTATTTTTGCCGGCCGCCGCAGACGTCGTGGCTGCCGTTGATTTTCCTGTCGCCGCCATCCGTACAGGCATCGGGACTGACGTGTCCACTGTCAGGACGATATCATCGTTGACTCTTTTAACTTTAAAGGAAAACGGTTTCTTGGTAACGACGAATTCAAAACGTTCCCGCGGCGGCGTGGTGTCGGTAATAGAGGTCACCTTCAGGGTGACAGGCATGCCGGCCGGCAGTTTGATGTTGCCAGGCTCTGCAATCGAGGAATTCGCAATATCAACGACAATGCGGTCCGGACCGAACAGTTCGTAAGCCGTGTAGACCGGCTCCATGCTTCCCTTGATGCGGATCTTCAAGACGTTGCCGGTTGCTTCCGTACTGATCCCGGTAAGCTGGTTGTTCAGTACAGCCTCTGCCAGGACCGGGGCGGGGGTTGTCATTTCAGTCATAAACATTGAAATGACCAACACCGTAACGAGATTGAAAATGTAAAGGAAGCTCGATTCCCTCTGGAATAGAGAAGAAAATAGAAACATGATTTACTGGTCTCCCTCTTGGTTCAGGCGCATGACAATGGTTGAGATAATGGCTTTCCCCGTTCTGGTATGAACCGTTTCTGTTATAATGACCTGTCGTTTGTCTATGCGGCTGACTACGCCATGCCTGCCGATCAAGTTGCCCTTGTTGAGGATATATCCCTTGCCGGTTACGTCCTCAACCATGGCCATTTTTTTACCGTCTGTAAATAAAACGGCAACCAAGGTTAACTGGCCCGGCTCAAATTGCTGCATCCCGGTCAGCCTGCCCTTGTTCTCCACTATTTCATCCGGATTGATTTTTGTCGCGACTTTCGGCGCGATAAACGGAACAAATGGATCCGGCCGGCCCTCCATGATGTATTTAAAATGATCCGGCTTCATCCAGGCCGGAGGAGAGATCGGCTGGACGATTTGTTCCGCGTCTTTCGTTTTTGGCGCTGCCAGGCCGGAGGGAACAAAACCCAGTACGGCGAGCAGGCCGAAGACGAGTATAATGGTTACCGGTGGCAGATGTTTGTGCATCGTAAATAACATTTCCTGTGAATTAATCCGGTTATCTCTTAGCAATTCGAGTTTGTTTTTTTTCAATATTGGTGAACCGGTAGGTCGTCAATCGACAGGTGGATTTAAGGAACATTTCCCCCCCCTCTTTATGAGGTGAGCCCATTTTAATATTATCCACTGTCACAATCCGGCCCAGCTTGCTGACCTGATCAAGGAAAAAACCCATATTATGGTATGGGCCATCAATTGATATATCGATCGGGATCTCGGCATAGAACTCTTTGGCCTTTTCCGGCCCCGGCTTGAAAAAGAGAAAATCCAGGCCGGCATTTTTGCCTAGAGCGGATATATTGCGAAGCAGGGCCGGTATTTCCTTTCGTTTGGGCAGAAGGGTTGCGGTTGTTTCGAAAAGTTCTTCCGTTTCAGCCATGGCCAGTTTGATTGTGCCCAATTCGCCAGCCGCTTTTTTGGCCTTGCTGATTTCCGCGATCAGTGACTGTTTCCGATTGGTCAGAGATTGTATTTTGTTACTGGTCGGGCCAAAGGAGATAAAATAAAACAGGAGAACAGGCAGGATGACAACGACGGCACCGATAAGCAGCTTGATCTTATTATCAAGCGGAATATATTTTGCAGAGATAAAAACGTCTATTTTTGATTTTATGCTTTCCGAAGCCATAAGCACACGCGCCTTATTACTGTTTTGTCGCAGAAATCTTATTGGTTGTCCCGGAAATTTTATCGGGCATCGAAATCAAACAGGAAATGGCAAAAGATTTTAGGTCCCGGCCGGCATACTTTGCCAGAGTACTGTTTTTCAGGCTCACCCCGTTGATATAGGGTGAGGTTTTCAAATTATCCATGTATTGGGCGATAGTGCGGTTATCAAGGGCCATACCGGTCAACTGCAGACTATTGCCTGCCTGGGAAAGAGATTTAAGCCATAAACGCTTTGTCGGGGTTAGCTTGGCCACTTCATCGAGAATGTGGACGGTCAGCGCGGATGATTTTTTGAGTTCCTTGATAACCGCAATCTTTTTTTCTGTAAGAGACCTGTCCTGTTCAAATTTTTTGATTTGATCAAGAATTTTAGTGTATTGATGTTTTTCATTTTGCAGGCGGGACAGGTCTACGTTCAGCTGTGATGCCGTCGTTGCCTGAAATACTCCGACCCCCCCCAGGATGAGCAGGAGACAGAGAAAACCAAGGGAAAACAGCAGGAGCTGATGATAAGCCCGCGCTCGCTCCTTGATTTCTTCTATTGGTAAAAGGTTAATATAAATCATTGGTTACAGGTAGCTACATGGTAATCGGCCGGATTGCCAGGCCAGCCGCAATAGCCATTTCCGGGGCAATGGCGCTGACATAGTTTCGGTCAAGCTTTTTTTCGTTCACTTCCATGTCGACAAAGGGATTAAATAGCGTCACATTCAGGCCGGTTGCCTTGCTGACGAATTTTTCCAGGCCGGCGACCTTGGAACCGCCGCCGCTCAGGACGAGACGAGCCAGGAGCTTATCGGGATTTTTGGAGCGGTACAGGTCAACAGCCTTTTTAATTTCAAAAATCCACTGGGTACAGACCGAGGTCATGATCTCCTCTAACGCCTCTTTTTTATCCGCGGCCGGAATGATTCCAAGCTTGAGCTGCTCAGCCTCTTCGTATTCCAGATCAAAGGTATTGATGATCTGCTCGGTCAGTTGCTGGCTGCCGACCACAACGTCGCGGGCCAGGACAGAGGTACCGTCTGAAATGATATTAATATTCATTTTGCTGGCGCCGATATCAATGAGGACGATATCCTCGTTGGATTTCTCGACGACCTGCCAGATATTTTCCAGGGCAAATCCGTCAACGTCAACCAGAAGAGGACTGATTTTCTGGTCTGCCAGCATATCGAGATAGTTGTCGACGACTTCTTTTTTCGCCGCAACCAGCATGACATCGGTTCGTTCGTTTTCTTCGGTGGCTGTTTTTAGATCCTGAAAGTCGAGGTAAACGTCATCAATATCAAAGGGAATGTACTGTTCCGCTTCGGCGGTGATATATTCAGCCAATTCTTTTTCATTCATGACTTCCAGGTTGACTTTCTTGACAATAACGGAATAGCCGGAAATGGATATGCCGACCTTGGTGTTCTTTTTGAATTTCAGATTCTTGAAGAGCGTACCCAGAACCTGACCTACCTGATCCGGTTCCTGTAAAATACCGTCCTCTACGGCACCGGGCGGGATGGCGGCGCTACCGAGGGAGAGCAGACTGTAGCCGTCGCCGGTTTTTCGCAGCTGGCATACCTTCACGGCATGGGAACCGATGTCAACGCCAACAAGTAATTTTTCTTTTTTGGCCATAAAAAATCTCTTTCTTCCGGTTGCTCGATGTGCGTCCTTTGGTCAGCGCAGGCGCTGTAATACGAAACAAGAGTTAACTTTCTGTGGTCTGTTTTTTGTATTTAGGACTAAAAAAAAAAAATTGTCAAGGTTTTCGATTTTTTTTTAAGGCTTGTTATGCTAAAAATAACAAGGGGATAAACATTTCCAGCGTTTTTTCCGCACCACATGTTGTGCTCTATCTGTCCGGAACAGCCTATTTTGTGTTATTATAAGGTTGGTTCTTGCCGGGAGCAAGTGAAAAGCCCCTTGAATCTTCTTTTACTTTCAGGTAGTTTTGTCGCAATATCTGTATAAAAAAATTCTTCCACCGAAATGGTCACCGTGCCGAAATCACAAGTCGTCAAACGAAAATCAAGCCTGCGCGAGTATACGGAAGCAATAGTTATTGCCCTGATTCTGGCGCTGTTTATCCGCACCTTTGTTGTTCAGGCCTTTAAAATCCCTTCCGGGTCCATGTTGCCGACCCTGAAGATCGGCGATTATCTCCTGGTCAACAAATTTATTTACGGGATAAAGATGCCGTTCACCGGCTCGCTCATCATTCCGATCACGAACCCCAAGCCGAATGACATTATCGTCTTCAAGTTTCCCAAGGACCCCAGCATTGACTATATAAAGAGGGTGATCGCAGTGGGGGGAGATACAGTAGAGATTCGCAACAAAAAAGTATTTGTCAACGGCAAACCTTTTCTTGACAAATACGGCGTCCACCTGGATCCTCACCTGGTGGCCCAGCGCGACAATTTCGGACCGGTCAGGGTGCCCCTGGGCAAAATCTTTGTCATGGGCGATAACCGTGATAACAGTTACGACAGCCGATTCTGGGGGTTTGTCAGTCAAAATGCCGTCCTCGGCAAGGCTTGGATCGTTTACTGGTCCTGGAACCTGCGGCAACCGTTTTTCTCTCTTGATCGGTTTACTTCTATTCGCTGGAACAGGCTGGGAGAGATCCTGCATTGAATTCCGGTAAGAATATGAACACCGGATGTCATTTTTCACACAAACATATTTTAGGTATTGAACATCTCTCTGCGGAACATATCGACCATATCCTGCAAACCGCAGAATCGTTCAAGGAAATCTCCGGCCGCTTGATTAAAAAAGTCCCCACCTTGCGGGGCCGGACTATTGTCAATCTATTTTTCGAGCCCAGCACCCGCACCCGCCTCTCTTTCGAGATCGCGGCCAAACGGATGAGCGCCGATACCTTTAATATTTCCGCCTCCACCAGCAGCGCCACCAAAGGGGAGACGCTGATCGACACGGCCCGGAATATCTCGGCCATGCATCCCGATATCATTATCATTCGTCACTCCTGTTCCGGCGCCCCGGAAATGTTGACCAGATACGTCAAGGCCTCGGTAATCAATGCCGGTGACGGGACCCACGAACATCCGTCCCAGGGACTCCTGGACATGATGACGGTGCGGGAGCATAAGGGGCGGCTTGACGGCCTTAAGGTCGCCATCATCGGGGATATCCTGCACAGCCGGGTTGCCCATTCCGACATCACCGGCTTTGCGCGGATGGGTTCGCGGGTCTTCGTCTATGGCCCGGCCACCATGATCCCCGTCGGACTGGAGAAACTCGGGGCGGTTGTCTGCGGCAGCCTGGAGGAGGCGGTGAGGGATGCCGACGTGGTGATGACTCTGCGGATACAAAAAGAAAGGCAGAATGATCCGTTGTTGCCTAGCTTTCGCGAGTACGCACAGTGTTACGGCGTCAGCCGTGAGGTCATGGCCCTGGCCAGGGGTGATGCGCTGGTCATGCATCCCGGTCCGATAAACAGAGGGGTTGAACTTATGCCCGATGTCGCGGACAGCTCCCAATCGGTTATTCTCGACCAGGTGACCAATGGTGTTGCCGTACGAATGGCGCTTTTGTACCTGGTTATGGGGAATACCTGAATCTTGCGAAGGACTTTAAACGATGTCACAAAACTGGCTCTTAAAAAACGGACGGATTATTGATCCGCAGAACGGTGTCGACCGGCCGGGAGATCTCCTTGTTGTCCATGGCACCGTTGCCGGGCCGGGTGGAACCGAGGCCGACGATGTTCGCGAGGTTGACGTGCAGGGGTGCTGGATTGTGCCGGGCCTGATTGATATGCATGTGCATTTACGGGAGCCGGGAGAGGAGTATAAGGAAGATATCGTCAGCGGCACCCGGGCCGCGGCGGCCGGAGGTTTTACCGCGGTTGCCTGTATGCCCAATACCCGGCCGGTGAACGACGGTATGGCCGTCACTGTCCTGATTCTCCAGCGGGCCCGGGATGGTTTTGCCCGGGTTTATCCAGTGGGGGCCATCAGCAAGTCAAGCCGCGGCGAAAGCCTGGCCGAATTCGGTGAAATGAAGGCGGCTGGAGTGGTCGCCCTGTCCGACGACGGCCGGCCGGTCCGTGACAGCCAGCTTATGCGCCGGGCTCTGGAGTATGCCGGGGATTATGACCTCCGGGTCATCTCTCACAGTGAAGAGAAGGCCCTCGGCCGACACGGGGTCATGAACGAGGGGGAGGTGTCCACCCGCCTCGGCCTTATGGGGATTCCCACGGCAACGGAGTCCATCATGGTTTACCGCGAGATCGCCCTGGCCGAATATACCGGCAAACCGATTCATATCGCCCACGTGAGCACAACCATGTCACTTGACCTGATCCGCTCGGCCAAGGCACGGGGGGTCCGGGTGACGGCCGAAACCGCCCCGCACTATTTCACCCTGACCGACGAGGCGGTGGCAGGCTATAACACCAACGCCAAGATGAATCCGCCGCTGCGCTCGGAACCTGATCGCCTGGCCGTCTGCGAGGCCCTGGCGGACGGGACTCTTGATGCCGTTGCTACCGACCACGCGCCGCACTCAACCCTGGAAAAAGAGGTGGAGTTCGATCTGGCCGCCAATGGGATTATCGGCCTGGAAACCTCGGTGCCGTTGACCTTGGCCCTGGTCCGCGAAGGGCTTATTGACGAGAAGCGCTTTGTCGAGCTGCTCTCCGTGAATCCGGCCGGAATCCTCGGGGTGGCTGGCGGTTCTCTGGCCACCGGCGTGCCCGCCGACCTGACGGTAATCGATCCTGGGCTGGAATTTGACTACACGCAGGACACCGTGGTCTCCAGGAGCCGGAATTCGCCGTTTCTGGGCTGGCACTTGCAGGGCCGGGCCGTTTTGACCATGGTCGACGGCAGGGTTATGTATGACCTGCATCAACGATGTGGGCAACTCTCGTCATGACACCCGGGGGCCGATGCTCCTCCTAACCCAACTTTTTTGTGATTCATTCCCAAACTCCTCTGTAACGAAGGTTTTTCGTTGGCCCAAAAAAACTAGAATAACGGAATATCAGTAAAATATGCTTTTCTGGCAAT
>VAPK010272224.1_pt1 | contig 22636 bp, 14 predicted proteins | sample 3395031 | NCBI WGS metagenome assembly VAPK01 (sample SAMN08290443, study PRJNA428436) | hydrothermal vent metagenome | isolation source: Deep-sea hydrothermal vent chimney 1 | place: Pacific Ocean: Juan De Fuca Ridge
TCCCTCTGGAGAGGGCTAAAAGCAAGGTTTTTGTAGATTAAGTATTGGCTGAGACTTATATGTAATCAGGAATCAATATGTTATTTTCTAATACTCTTCTTGAAAAAAAGTATAGCGATTTTTTCCTGTTAATTTTGCTTGGTACAACGCGGTCTCTGCCTGCCTTAAAATATCCGAAGCGGTGCATTTATTGTTTTTAATATAGCTTATACCTAAACTTGCTGTTAGATCATGACTTTGGTTTTTTATTAAAAAGGGTAGGTGGATTTGTTCAAGTATTTTTTCTGCGACTAAAATTGCACTTTTCTGAACACCCACACCACGATTTTTTTCTACGGGCATAAAAACAATAAAATCATCACCTCCCAGGTGAGCAATCGTATCAGTATTACGCATCATTGTTGTTAGGCGATGAGACAGCTCTATTAAAACATCATCCCCAAAATGGTGACCTAATAAATCATTAATTTCTTTGAAATTATCAATATCAATCAACAATAAAGCTCCCACCCCGTCAAAACGTCGGGCATAGGCAACTTCTTGATCTAATCTGTCAAGAAACAACATTTTATTGGGGAGTAATGTTAATAAGTCATAAAATGCCTGGTGACGTATTTTCTCTTCATTCTGCTTTAATTTAGTTATATCTGAAAAAACTGAAATATAATAAATAATTTCCCCCTGTGCATTTCTAATCTCTGTAATTGTTTGATATTCTGGAAAAATCTCACCATTTTTACGCCGATTCCATATTTCACCTTCGAAGCGCCCAGTACTCAATAGTTTTGTCCACATTTCTTTATAGAACTCAGTTGATTGTCGACCTGATGAGAATATTCTGGGATTTTCTCCAACCACCTCAACCTCGGTATAGCCCATCACTTCACAAAAAGCACTATTAACGCGGATGATATTGTATTCAGGGTCGGTAATTAAAATAGCCTGATGAGTATTAAAGGTTGCGGAGAGTAAACTTTGATGAGACAAAGATTCTTTAACAACCTCCTGCTTATGGTCAACTAATTTTTGCAGATGCTGTTGCTTGCGGATTAATAACAGCAACAGCATAAGCATTAATGCTGTAATAATTAACCCAAACAGTAATATATACCATGCAGTTGATATAGTACCCTCAGTTATAAAACTTTGATTAGTTCGTAAGTCTATAGACCAGTTGTTATTCACAATCTGAGTTAAGTACTCCACATGGACTTTATAGTTTTTATCACTATTATATTGAAAAAAAGGCTTTGCTGATTTATCGAGAGAATCCGTTATTTGCAATTGAATCTGTTGATATAAGCGGCTATCACTTATTAGCTCTGAAAAAAAGAGTTTTTTGTCTATGGCTAAACTTAAATACCCTGCAAACTGCTGACCGACTGTCTGATTGTGCCTTTGATTATCATAAAAAGGGCTGTAAAGGGTAATATAATTATCAGGCAAACTTTTGTCCTCAGCCCAATCAACTTGACTACTTAGGGTGTCTTCATTATTTTCAATTGCTAACAACAGCTCATTTAACTGGCCTTGTTGTGCGGTAAAATCAATACCTAAGGCATATTTATATTCTTCATAAGGGTAGACAAATTTCACGGGATAATAACGGGATTTTAATGGTGAGACTTGTAACTGATTTATTGAGTTTATCTCTGTGATATGAATTTCTTTTCCATAGAGTTTTTGCAATGTTTTCTCAAACGGCCCTCTTTCTTTACCATTGACTAATACCCCCCAGTTGAGAGATTTAATCCCCTTGTTTTTATCTAATAGCTGTTTGGCAAACTGATTAAAATCATCTAATGATAGCTGTTGCATATCAGCAATATGATTACTTAAATGCCAGGATACCCGTATATATTTTTGAAATTTATTGTTTATATCCCGAGCTATTACTTCACCTTTATGAATCAATATATTTTCTATGCGGAGAGTTTCTTGCTTTTCAGCATATTGAAACATCACTAAGGTTGCCACTAATAAAGTACTAACCGTTACTAAAACAATAGTTTTCTGAGAAAAAGTTGCGCTATTTTTATTAAAAATCAGTAATAATACAGGTAAACAAATTGTGATACCGAAGCTATCCCCAACCCACCAGGTTAAAGCAGAAAAGATAATACCATTATCTAAAATAAGTGCCGTATCTTTTAATAAATAGACACTGATTAACGTGGGAATAAAAGAACTGACAGGACCTACCAATAACACCAAGCGTGGAATATTGGTTTTATCTAAAATATCACCTTGAAAAGCAGTACAGCGTAAAATGATAAAACGTGCTAAAAAAACAAAAAAGACTACGTTTAAAGCTTGAGCTATAAATAAAAACAGTTGCTGGCTATCTTGTAATCCGGTTATGCCATGATTAAGGTTTATCAGTAAAGTAAGTTGTCCTATAAAGATAGCTGGAAAAACTTTTACCCCATAGCGAAGCACAAAAAACACTGCCACTCCAGAAACAGGCCAGAACAAACCGATATAAAAATCCTGTGGATTAAGTGATAAAAATACTTTACCGAGCAGGTAGTGAGATGCAGCCACAATACAAATAATCAATATATCTTTTAAGTAGGTTAATGTAGAACGCTTCTTTATATCCTTATTCATATCAAAAAAACCTATAGTGGTAATTCTATTTCTATTTGCGTACCACCTTCCGGTGGACAAATAACGGTTATGACACCTGAATGCTGAGCAATAATTAGTTTACTCAAATACAGGCCCAATCCAATACCCGATACATTTGATGTATTAGATGCTCGGTGATATTTATCAAAAATATGTTTGATATCTGCTGCAGGAATTCCTATCCCTTTATCAATAACTCTAATGAATAAATGATTTTCCTTAACCATAAGAATAACAACAACAGCCCGTTTATTATTCGAATATTTAAAAGCATTTTCTATTAAATTTTTCAGCATTATTTTTAAAAGTTTTCGGTCTGCATAAATAATACACGACCTTTGAGATATTGTTATTTGCAACTTGCGACTGGGATAGTTATTTTTCATTTCTGCGCTGACTTCATCCATCAACTGATAAAAATCAAAATCTACTTTTACAGCAATTAAATGGCTGCTAGCCAAGTTTTCTCTATCTAAAGCGGTTTCAACCAGAACAATCAGTTTTGTAGTAGCATCACGCATCTTTTCTATTTGCGAGTCAATAAAAAGCGTACTTTGATCGTTTTTTAAGTCTAAAATATCCAAGTTAGTACTAATGATAGAAACGGGGGTTCGGTATTCATGAGAAAACATTTCAGCAAAACGGATGCTTTGCTTTTCTATCTGTATTTTCTCAGCCAAATCAACTGATAATCGTTTATTTTCTTGTGATAAATACTGTATTTTTTCAAGTAAATCACCTTTAGAAGTTTTATTTTTAAAAAAGTAGCCTATACCTATAAATAGTAACAACAATATAATAACCACCCACAAGATAATACTATAGCTGACAATTTTGTGTTGATAATGAACAGCAACCCAAGAACTAATAATGTTATTTCTTTCCGCTGGGGTAATGGATAAAATAGCTTTATTAATAATGCTGAGCAGTTCAGTTTGCTGTTTTTTTAAGACATAATAATGATTCTGCTTATTATCTAAAAAATCAGCCATTTTTACCCCAGTAATTCCCTGTTCTTTTATCTGAAACGCTAGAGTAGCTAATGAGTCGACATAACCATAAACACGCCCAGCCACTACCATCGCCAAGCCAGTTTTGGCATTATGAACAGGAATAAACTGCATGTGCGGGTATTTAGCTAATAAAGGCTTAAAGAAAGTGACATGTTTGTTGATAGCAAAACGTTTATCAAGTAAGTATTCACGCTGATAAAATGCCGTCTGAGTATTAGCAATAGCCATCACAATTGCTTGCTGCAAAAAGGGCTGGCTAATATTTACTGATAAATTATTACCCAAAGGGTCAACTATTGAATAAGCATCACATATTTGCAGTCCTGGCAATTTAGCCTCCTGCCCCTGCGGTGAACCTATTCTAACAGTAACAATCTGCTTATCAATTTTTTTGGCAAGTAACTGGTTTAAGTCAACTAAAATGCCAATAGCAGAACCGTTGCTGTCAAAGCCTTGCAGAGGCATATTGTCTTCATTGATGCAGAAGCGAATAGACTCTTTGCTCTTTAAAAAAGCATTTTCTTGTTGTGTTAATAGTGGTTTTATAATATTCAATTCTGACTGAGTTTCAGCCGCATAAACATTAGAAAACGCAAGAATAATAGCAAAAATTAGATGTTCAACAAACTGTTCAACCCGTTTGGGTTGAAAAACAGACTTGTTAGTTAACAATTTAGTGACCATCTAAAATAATGGCAGGGGATGAAAAGCAATACCCAACTGTACGCACAGTTTGAATGGGTAGCGTTTTCAGTAGTTTTTCTTCACATTTTTTCCTTAGTCTTCGAAGCATTGAATCCATTGAGCGGCTACCATATTCATTTAAAGGATATTTAAGGCACTCCATCAAAGTTTCTCTGGAAATATTCTGACCAGCCTGTGCCATAACGATCTGCATAAATAGCATTTCCTTGGATGTCATTTTAACAGCCAGCCCTTCTGGACAAATAAGTTTCCATGAGATCTTGTCTAAACACCAGTTAGCAACATTGTTTTCGCTCTTGCTTGTATTTGTTATTAACCTAGTATGTAAACTTTTAATGGCGGCAATTAACTCTTTACTATCAACCGGTTTCACAAAAAAATGATCAGCCCCACAATTATAGCCTTTAATCCTGTCGGCTATAGCACCCCGAGCCGTCAATAAAATAATCCCCATCGTGGTGTTTTTACGAAGAAATTCCACAATTTTAAGCCCTGATTGATCTGGCAGACCAATATCTATAAGGGCAACATCAAAACGTACTGTATTGATCAGCTGATAAAATTCTATTGCTGTCCTTGCCCCGTCTACCAAAATACCAGAAAGTTCAAGTAATTCAGACAAGCTATCGCGTAATGGGTCTTCATCTTCAACCAACACGACATGTATATCATTCATAAAAATCCATAGATTATTGGCAGCAGTAAATCTGCTGACTATCATTGACTAAAGTACCTCTGCAAGCATTGCTTCCAGCAACTTTGGGGTAAGATCTTTTACTCACCTTTTACAATGCCGTCTGGAAGCTTATTTTACTGAGTCAATGCTGTTCGACTTATAATGTTCAGCCTCGCATGGGGCAAAGTCCACTTTTATTAAATTAGAAGCTTTATTTTTCTGGGGCGCAGTGCCAATACTACAACGTCAAAAAAGTAGTCTAAAGCACTCCGCCCCAACAACTAATAAGCTATACAAATACAGTAAGGTATTAAATTCTACTGCCATTATCAAGAGTAAATAATGTATTTGTACAAAATGTCACATTTCATCACATTTGCATTTTTTTATGGGGTGAAGGCGATTGCTAAAGTTGCTAAAGTGATACCTTACCACTAGGATAACCTTATACATGCTAACAGATAAAATGAAAAGCCATCTTCTCGTTGTTGACGATATGGCAAGTAACAGACTATTACTGAAAAAAATGTTTAATAAGACAGGCTTGCAGGTCTCAGTAGCTGAATCTGCTCAGACAGCATTAACCTTGGTTGAACAGTATACTTTCGATTTGTTTTTACTTGATGTTAGCATGCCCGATATTGATGGTTTTGAGTTGGCTCAATGTTTACGCAATAATAACAAAACCAAGCACATTCAAATAATATTTATCACTGGTATGAAAAAACAGCGATTAGATGAGCTAAAGGGGCTAAATTTAGGTGCCATTGATTATATTGAAAAACCGATTGACCGAGAAATCTTAGTATCAAAAGTTAATAGCTGTTTACGGATTGCAAACCAAGATAAGCTATTACGTCAGCATAATATAGAACTCGAAAATGAAATTCAAAACAGAAAAATAGTTGAAAAGGAACTTCGTTTATCAGATGCCGCTTTTAATGAAAGCTCAAGTGCAATTATTATTACCAATAGTGAACAGGAAATCATAAAAGTCAACCCTGAATTTACGCGAATCACAGGTTATAGTGCACAAGAGGTTTTAGGTAAAACGCCAAAAATACTCGCCTCTGGAAAGCATGACCGGCCTTTTTATATTCGGATGTGGAAATCTCTATTACTCACCGGTTCATGGACTGGTGAAATCTGGAATAAAAGAAAAGGGGGTGATATTTACCCAGAATGGGAAACAATTACAGCTATAAAAGATGATAATAACAAAATAAGTCACTATATTGCCAGTTTCTATGATCTCAGCCAGCATAAAACCCAAGAAGCCAGAATAGAATACCTTGCCTTTCAGGATCATTTAACGAATTTGCCCAATAGGTCTCTTTTCAACAAGCAAGTTGAACAGTCATTAACAAAACAAAAAAGACTCAGTTCGTCCGCAGCATTGTTGTATATTGATATTAATAATTTCAAAAAATTTAATGATACTCTGGGGCACAAATTTGGTGACCAGGTACTAATCCAATTTTCAAAACACCTTAGTTCAATTGTTAGAGGCAATACCATTGTCTCTCGTTTTGGTGGCGATGAGTTTGTTGTTTGGATAGATGATATTGATACCACTACCCATACTGTAGTCGATACCGCAACAAAACAAGCACTACAAATTAGAAACGCTTTTGCTATACCACTAAAAATTGATAACTATGACATTATAGTTTCCAGCAGCATCGGTATCGCAGTATTCCCTGATGATGGTCAATCATGTAACAAGTTGATTCGAAAAGCTGACATGGCAATGTATCAGGCTAAAGCAGAAGGTTCAAATACCTTTAAATTTTTTCACACTGAAATGGAAGATGCTGCTAAAAAAAATTTACAAATAGAAACAGCTCTTAGAGCTGCTCTGCAACGCAATGAACTGGAGTTGTTCTATCAACCTCAAGTTGAAATTTTATCAGACACTATCATTGGTGCTGAGGCTTTACTGCGCTGGCAAAATAGTCAACTGGGGACTATATCCCCCGCTGACTTTATACCTATTGCTGAAGCATCAGGATTGATTTTAGATATTGGTCATTGGGTGATTAAAAATAGCTGTGAAAAAATAAAATATTGGGAAGATTGCGGTCTGTTTAATAAACTGAAAACGGTCTCTATCAATATTAGCCCCGTACAATTTGAAAGTGAAAATTTTGTTGATGACTTATCCTCAATAATCTTCGCATCAGCTATTAATCCTGCGCATTTAGATATTGAATTAACTGAGACCGCCTTAATTAATGACTTTAACAAGGTTCGTAATCGGCTTAATGAAATTAAAGCAATTGGCTGCCGAATTTCTATTGATGATTTTGGCACCGGTTACTCTTCTCTTAAATATTTAAGTTCATTCCCTCTTGATGTGCTTAAAATTGATAAATGTTTTGTTGATAATATTAGCAAAAAACCATCAAATTTAGCGATTGTTCATTCCATCGTATCCATGGCAAAAATGTTAGATGCAGATATTGTTGCAGAAGGTGTTGAAGATAAAGAGCAACTTAAAATTCTTGGCTCTGCGGGTTGTAATTGTTACCAAGGATATCTATTTAAGCCTGCGCTTAAAAGTAATTTTTTTGAATCTTTAATATGCCCCGAGCTTTCTAATCAAGGGGTCAGCCAGCTTGATTTGTGAGGAAAACTTTAGTATGCTTCTCAAATGGCCAGATTACCTAGAATAGTTATTCCTAACCAACCGATACATATTATGCACCGGGGCAACAATAGACAAGATATTTTTGAGACTGAGGGTGATATGGTTCGAATCAAAGAAGATATGGCGCATGCTTTATCAAAATCTGGTTGTCATTTGCATGCCTATGTCATCATGAACAACCACTTGCATCTCCTTATTACTCCCATGAATAAGGAGAGCCTTGGTAAATTTATGCAAACCATGGCTAATCGGTATGTCCGTTATTTTAATGCAACACGAAATAGAACCGGCACTATTTGGGAAGGCCGGTTTAAATCATGCCTAGTGGATAGTGAAAATTATCTTTTCAGCCTCTATCGATACATTGAAATGAATCCAATTAAGGCTAACATGGTTGGAAATATAGCTGATTATCCATGGTCAAGTTATCGACATAATGCATTAGGTGAACAAGATAGATTAATCACAGAACACAAACTCTATGAAAGTTTGGGTGAAAACCTAGAGCTACGGACTGAATATTATCAAAAAATATTTAATACATTGAATACCACAGAGCAAGAAAAACAAATAACAGTGGCAACAATGCGAGGCGAGGTTTATGGTAGTAATAGCTTTCACCATAAGATAAGCCGATTAATTTCAAGAGCAACAAAGCTTACAGCGCATGGTGGGGACAGAAAGAGTGAAAGCTATATAAATCAAGCTGGCTGACCCCTTGATATTAAATCAAGCTGGCTGACCCCTTGATATTACCCCTTGATATTATCAACAGATCTGGCTCACTACCGTTGTAGTTAGAAATTCACCTTTTCTTTTAATAGCAGACTTATTTCATTTGCTGAAACAGGTTTGCTAAAATAGTAACCTTGAATTTGATCACAGTGCTGTTCAGATAAGAAGCTCAGTTGTTTCCCATCCTCTACACCTTCAGCAATAATAGCCAAATTCAAACTTTGCCCCATGGCAATAATAGCCTTAATTAAAATATCATCACCAGAGCCTAAATTAAAATTTCTTACAAATGATTGATCAATTTTTAAAATATCAATGGGAAATTTACGCAAATAACTGAGTGAGGAATAACCTGTGCCAAAATCATCAACTGCAAGTAATACACCTATTTCCTTTAATTCAGATAGAATATCTAGGATATATTTGGAGTCTTCAAGCATTAAGCTTTCTGTTATTTCCAAATGAATATAATTTTTAGGGATATTATATTTACTTATCAAGTTTTTTAATAGAGTTGTACTATTGAATTTAATATCAAATTGTCGAGTTGACATGTTGATGGCAATGCGTAGTTCTGTATGCCCTTGAGCGTGCCATAAAGATAACTGTTTACAAGCCTGTTCTAAAATCCACTCTCCCAATGTTAGAATCAGGTCGCTTTCTTCAGCAATTGAGATGATTTTATCGGGTGCTACTTGACCATGTTTTGGGTGTCTCCAACGCAATAAAGCTTCTACGGTGCAAATTTTTCGGCTTTGTAAATTAATAATGGGTTGATAGTGCAAATAGAGTTGCTTGGAGCCTAGGGCCAAATATAAATCTTTTTCCAGTTCCATTCTATAATTTGCATGTGTATTCATCTCTGGAGAGAAAAATGCATAATCATTTTTACAGCCACGTTTAACTTCATACATTGCCATATCTGCATTCTTTAGCATATCAGTTAAATTATCTCCATCATCTGGAAAACTGGTAATACCAATACTACAACCTATATGTATTATTTGTCCATGTATTTCAAATACTTGTGAAATTTCTGAAATGATTTTATTGGCAACAATAGAGGCATCTTGTTTTTCATGCAATTCAGTTAAGGTAACCGTAAACTCATCTCCACCTAGCCGAGCAATAGTGTCAACCCCCCGTAAACAATTTGATAAACGCTGTCCAACCTGTTCTAGTAATAAATCACCAATATGGTGACCTAAAGAGTCATTTACCAGTTTGAAACGGTCAAGGTCAATAATTAATAATGAAAAAGATGAGTTATTACGTTTTGCTAATTTGTATGCGTAGGCCAGTCGTTCATTAAATAGGTTTCTATTAGGAAGTAAAGTCAGTTGATCGTAATTAGCCAAATAGTGTAATTTTTCATACACCTTTTGTTTTTCTGCTATTTCTCTGGTTAATTCAACGGTACGTTCAGAGACTATTTTCTCAAGATTTATTGCATGTTGCTGTAATTCTTTTGTGGCTTTTGCTAAAGCAAGGTGAGTTGCGACTCTGGCACTAACTATGGGGGGGCTGATAGGCTTGATAATATAGTCAACAGCTCCAGCATTAAACCCTTTTAGTTCATCTTCAACCTCATTTTTAACGGTGAGGAAAATAATAGGAATATGAGAGAATTGTGCATTTTGTTTTATTTCTTTACATATTTGGTAGCCATCTATCTCCGGCATAATAATATCGAGTAATATTAAATCAATTCTCTTGCTATTTAGAGCTTCTATAGCCTCTTTTTTATTATTGCTAATTATTATATGATATTTCTTTTCAAGAATACCTTGTAATAGGTTACAAAAGAAACGTTCATCATCCAGGATTAAAATAGTATCTTTAGACATAGAAAAAGATAAGTAAGAGTGGTATAAAAATTTATACTCTAGATTGTAAACTCTGTAACCTTGATAAGTAAAGGGGTATTTCTAAGGAAGGGTTACTTTTATTTGCTTACAAATTTCTTTTAGGGTACTCATAGCCTGATCAAATTCATAATCCTCAATAGCCAGCTTTAGTGCTTGTGTTTTATCATTTGAAAGTGCTAATAAATTATTTTGTATATTATTTGATATTTCAAGTGCATGGCTATCACCTTCACTAAGTAAATTATAAAGCAGCTTTACTTGTTTAGTTAATTGAGTATTTGAAAGTTTTTCTGTAGTTTTGGCACCAACCTGGTTTTGCTTATATTTATTAAGCTCTGTCATTAGCGCATTAAATTGTATACTAAAAAGTTTTAATTCTTCAGTATAATTTTGATCTGAGGCAATTGCTAATTCAAGGTTGATTGCTTGTTGTTGTAGTTGACGTGCCCCAATATTTCCAGCAACACCTTTAAGGGTATGAATAATAAGTTTAGCTGTTTTGAGTTGATTAGTATCAATAGATGTTTCTAACAGTTTAATATCATGCTGATGATCAGTATAAAAGTCTTTTAACAGTTTACTAAAAAGAGATCTGTTTCCACCAACTCTTTTAAGCCCCCATAAGACATCGAGAGACTCTGAATAGTCTGGTAATATTGTTATATCATTGCTGTTATTTATAATGATTTTTGAGGTATTGGCTTGTTTTGGCTGATTTAACCACTGACTGAGTACCTTATACAGTTCTTCGGGATCTATCGGCTTAGTAATATGTTCATTCATACCAGCGGCTAGTGATTTGGCTTTGTCTCCTGCCATAGCATGTGCTGTCATAGCGATAATAGGAAGGTCTTTAAAGTCTTGATTAGACCTTATTTTTTGGGTTGCTTGAATGCCATCCATTTCGGGCATTTGAATATCCATAAGGATTAAATCAAAATATTGCTTATTGGAAGGTTGTTGAAATATTGCATTAACAGCAGCTAAGCCATTATCTACAATAGCTACTTTTAGGCCAAAAGACTTAAGTAACTCTTCAGCAACCTGTTGATTAATTTTATTGTCTTCAGCTAATAATATAGAACCCATTAAGGTAGAAAGTTCTGCTTTAACTTCAACTGATTGTGTTGTTAAGCCTGGTTTTAGAATTTTGATGATAGTATCAAATAAAGTAGACAGGGTTGCAGGTTTAACAATAAATCCATTTAAGTTAATTTCTTTAGCTTCTTTGATAAGCACTTCTTGAGCATAAGCGGTTACCATAATAATAGCCGGTACTTTGTTAAGGTGAAGCTTATTTTTAATATATTTAACAGCTTCTAATCCATTTGTTTCGGGCATAGACCAATCCATTAAAATCAAGTCAAATGATTTTTCTGTTGTTGTTAAAATTGAATAAGCTTCATCTGCACTGGCGACAGTGGTGACTTTAAAAGACAAAGAAGCCAGTTGATCGCGTAATACATTACGGGCAGTTATGTTGTCATCGACAACAAGAACTCTAATACCTCTTAAGTCTGGTTGAGGCAAAGCAAGTGATTTTTTTTGTTCGGTTGCAATGCCACACTCTATAGAAAAGAAAAATTCACTACCTTGTCCCTGTATACTGTTAATGCCAATAGAGCCATTCATTAATGTAACCAATTGTTTGCTTATTGCCAAACCAAGCCCTGTACCTCCATGTGTCCGTGTTGTACTGGTATCTGTTTGAAAAAAAGAATCAAATAGTTGAGCTTGTTTGCTTGCTTCGATACCGCACCCAGTATCTTTGACTGAAAATTTTAGAGTCGTTTTATGGGTATCAACATCAACTGGAATAACGGATATTTTAATTTCTCCTTGTTCTGTAAATTTAATAGCATTACTGCAAAGGTTGACTAAAATTTGAGATAAGCGAGTAGGGTCACCAATTATAGTTGTAGGTATTGAGGGGGAAATATCAAAAATAAGTTCAATATTTTTTTCTTCACATGAAAAACGGAATAAGTCCCCCAGTATTTCAAAGGTATCATCAAGTTGAAAATTAACAGATTCCAAGTGTAGTTTACCGGCTTCAATTTTAGAAAAATCAAGAATATCATTAATAATATTTAATAATGATTGGCTGGCATTTTGTATTTTTTGGATATAGTCTTGTTGCTGTGAAGTTAGTTTGGTTTTTAATGCTAGATAGCCTAAACCTACGATAGCATTCATAGGTGTACGAATCTCATGGCTCATATTAGAAAGAAAATTACTTTTAAACTGGCTAGCATGCTCTGCTATTTGTTTGGCCTTTTCTAATTCTATTTCGGCTTGCTTTATTGGGGTAATATCAAAAATAGCTCCTTGGAGATAAACAGTTTGGTTTTTATCATTATAGAGTGCTAAACCCTTTTCATGTATCCAGCGAATTGATTTATCTTTATGAATAATGCGGTATTCTAAGGTATAGGGTAAATGTGAATCTATGGCATTTTGCAGCTTTTCTTTGATTGAACTTATATCACCAGGGTGAGTAATATTTATCAGGCTTTGTTGGTTATTTATAAAAAAACTGGCTGGATAACCACTAATTGATTCAACGGCATCTGTAAGAAAAGAAAGAACCCATTTTTGATTAAATTTATATTGATAAAAAGTACTCGGTATATTGTGAATTAATGAACTAAACTGTTGCTCACTTTTTTTAAGCTTTTGTTCTGCTATTTTGCGGCGAGTAATATCTGTTCGAATGGCAATATATTGATCTAACTTACCTTGAGGAGTGAATAAGCCAATAATTGTACTATCGACCCAATAAAGAGAACCATCTTTAGCCTTATTACAGACTTCATCGCGCCAGGGTATTCCTTTTGATGCCTGTTGAAACATGTTTTTCCAAAAAGATCTGGGATGAAAGCCTGAGTTTACAAGGTGGTGTGTTTTTCCAATCAGCTCTTCTCTACTATAGCCACTGATTTGGCAGAATTGGTCATTAACATAAGAGATAGTCCCTCTTACATCAGTTATTGCAACAATAGATGAGGCATCTAAGGCAAATTTCTGCTGTTCTAATGTAATGTGGATGTTTTTTTGTTCTGTAATATCTTGCTGTGTACCTACTGCGCGTGTGGCTTTTCCATTTTCAGTATTAACAATTGAACCCGTCGAGCGAATATGTAGGTAATGACCAGATTTGTGGCGTAATCTAAATTCATGCTCGTAGTGTTTAGAACAATCAGCTATATTTTTTGCAACAAATTTTAATGCAGTCTCTCTATCTTCAGGATGTAATAAGTTTTTCCAAGAAAGGTGTGTACTTTTAAATTCATCCTGCTGGTAGCCAAGCATTTCTGAATAACCTGGGCTGAAATAAACTTCATTCGTTTTTAAGTTCCAGTCCCATAAGCCTTCTTGAGATGCATTCATAGCAAATTGAAAGCGTTCTTGACTTATTCTAAGAGCCTCTTTCTGTCGTCTGACTTGCCATAACCAAAGACTAAAGATTAAAAAAATACAGCCAGCAATACCAATAATCTGCCGAAGCAAAGCTTTGTCAATTTTATGATCAAAACGAATAGCAAACCATTTCTTTTTATAAGCATTTTTTTCTGTTGGGGTAATGCTGTCGAGTGATTGCTGAATTATACCAATTAACTCAGGCCAGTCTTTTCGTACTGCAAACGCCAGGTTATTACTGAAGGGGGTGGGTGCTGCAACTTTTATATTATGTAGCCCAGACTGTAAAATAATATGACTTGTTGCCGCTAAGTTACCCATATAGGCATCGGCTTGACCTAAAGATAGTTTAGAGAGGGCTTGTTCAGTATTATCGACAAGAACAAGTTCTATTTCAGGGTAATTGGCGGTTAGAATTTCGTAATTAGCATAATTTTTTTCAACAACTATTTTTTTATCAAAAAGGTCTTCAATACCAGTAATTATTGTATTATCATTTCGGGTGAAGATAACATAAGGGAATTTAAGGTAGGGTAGAGTGAAGTTAAGATATTTCTCACGGTCAGGCGTTCTTGATACTGCTGGTAACACATCTATCTTATGGTTTTTAATTTTATCAACTACTTGTTTCCAGCTTAAATCAGCGTTGTAAGTTGTTTTTATATGAAGTGAATTTTCCAGATAGGCAACATAATCAGAGGCTATACCTTGATAAGTTTTTTTCTCTGGATCAATATATTCTATAGGAGCCCAGGCAGGATCAACTCCAATACGAATATTTTTATGTGCTTGAAGCCAAAGCTTTTGATCCTCTGTAAGCCGAACTGAAGTGCTTTTTTTTACTGTATAGTCAAAGAGAACCCATTTATTTAAGATTTCTCGGCGTGTACTTTCAGTTATAGTGTTAAGTCCTTTTTGCAATATACTTTGTAGCAGAGGGAGGTTTTTATTAATTGCAAAGGCTAATTTAGATTTTTCGGCAGATAAGCGACTATCTATTCTAAGGTTGGTTAAAAGGTCTTTTTCTATAAAATAACTAACAACAGCCAGGTTGCCAACATAGGCATCTGCATTTCCCAAGGAGACGGCTTGTAAAGCTTCTTCATTAGATTTTACAAATAAGAAAGATATATCAGTGTGCTGGTTTTTGAGTAGTTCATGAATATAGGTGCTTTTGGGTAAGGCAACTGTTTTGTTAGAGAGTTCTGCTAGCGAAGTGACACCAGGCTGGTCTTTACGTGTCACAAAAACCGTATCAATTTCTATATAAGGTGTAGTAAAGTTAAGAAATTTACGTCTTTCAGCTGTATTGACGGCACAGGCCAACATATCCAATTGAGCTGATTTAACGGCATAGATAACATTTTTCCATTCATCTGCAGTTGTAGAAAATTGAACGTTTAGTGTTTTAGCAAGGAGTTTCAGGTAATCAGAAGCTATACCTTGGTGCTTTCTATCTGAATCAATAAAATCAAAAGGTGGCCAGTTTTGATCAACACCTACTGTAATAATGGGGTGTTTTGCTAGCCAGTTTTGTTCTTCAGTTGTTAATTGAAGTGCTTTAGGTGCTGAAAAAAGTTGACTGGAAAATAAAGCTAAGACAATTAATAACAGCCATTTTTTTTGGATTAATTGTAGCCTTATTGTTATCGACATATTAATCAGCTAGCTGAGGGTGACTTATCCGAGAGGGTGGGTTTTGCTGCTCTAGTGCCTTGCGAGCATGTAATAAGGATGAATGGGGGGTTATTCTTGCTAATACTGTGCTTGGAGTAATAGGTTTATTTATAAAATCAACTGCACCATAATCAAATGCTTTAGCCTCAGAATCCTGATCTGTATTTCCGGTTAAAAATATAATAGGAATTTGCGTCCATTGTGGGTTTTTTTTGATTTCAAAGCAGGTCTGGTAACCATCCATTTCAGGCATCATAATATCTAGCAGAATTAAATCAGGTGGGTTATCTGCTATTCTTTTTAAGGCTTGTTTACCACTTTTTGCAATATAAAGTTTATATTTGTCTTTAAGTAGTTCAACGAGAACATTAATATAAAAGCGTTCATCGTCAACAATTAATATTTTGTTATCTGTGTCCATATTAAAAGGATAGTCGTTTTTTATATTTATACTATATACAAACCACAGCTTATAAAAATGTAACATGTAGGCTGGGTTAGCGACTCTATCGTGTAACCCAACCAACAGCAGAGGTTCTAATTTTACTTTTTAATATTCCCTGCATGTAAACCACACTCTTTTTTCGTAGCATCTTCCCACCACCAGCGCCCTGCACGTTCATGTTGGTTTGGCAGTACTGCACGCGTACAGGGCTCACAGCCGATGCTAATAAAGCCTTTTTTATGCAAGTTGTTATAAGGTACCTGGTAGGCTTCTATATGGTCCCAGACTTGAGCTGAGCTCCAGTTGAGCAAAGGGTTAAATTTAATTAACTGTTTTTCATCACTGGAAAATGTTGTATCAATTTGTACTTCAGGGATTTCATTTCGCGTATCTAAGCTTTGGTCTTTGCGTTGACCAGTAATCCATGCATCAAGTTGTGATAATTTACGTTTAAGTGGTTCTACTTTTCGGATACCACAACATTGTTGATGTCCATCTTGATAAAAACTAAAGAGGCCTTTTTCTTTAACAAAAGAGTCTAGTGAATTACGTTCAGGTGTTAATAATTCAATATCAATTTTATAATGTTGTCTTACTTTCTCGATAAAGCGATAAGTTTCAGGATGTAAACGGCCTGTATCCAAAGAAAACACTTGAATATCTTTTCTGATATTGAGGGCCATATCAATTAACACTACATCTTCGGCTCCACTAAACGAAATAGCAATATTGTCAAAGTTTTCTAGTGCTGTTCTTAATATACTGCGTGGTTTTTTGTTGTTAAGATCTGCTTGAATAGTTTGGATATCAAAAGATGTCATTTTTATAATTTAAGTGAAATTTTATTTTTAATGTTGAGCAAAATATTGCTTTAAAAAGTCATCAAAAAATAGGGTGTCATTAGCCTCAATCTCTTGTTGTTTGCTGTGTGATACCTTGGTCATTTGATCAAATTGTTGCGTTATTAGCTTATCTAGCTTATTTTGTTTAAAGTGTTGCTTGTGTTGTTCTGAGGTTTTTAAGCCAAAACAGCCAAAAGGTTGTTGCAATGATTGCATATTTTGCAATATTTTTGCTGAAGGCGTTAAATCAGGGTTTTCTACCACTTCCTTTTGCTGTTTTAATGCAGAGCTATAAGGTTTATCTGCTGAGCTTCCATCCAATATTTCACACACTGTTTTCATTGAGCCTAATATCTCTTTAGCCCATGTTTTTAAAACGATATTCTTGCCATCTTTATTGAGTTCTAAACCAGGTTTTCTACCAAAATGTGCGACAGATAATTGATTGCTATTGTTTATTTGTTGTTCCTGTCCGGTATATTTTGAACTATCTTGTAGCAAGCCGGTTAATAAAAAAGCTTCAATAAATCTTGCTGTATTTTCATCAATCCCGATAGGATTAAATATATTTAAATCTAGTGAGCGAATTTCTATATATTTAACACCACGACTCTTTAACGCCAGTGTAGGTTTTTCACATGATTTTGCAATTTGTTTAGGGCGTACCGTACTATAAAATTCATTTTCAATTTGTAAGATGTTTGTATTAAGTTGCCTATATTGTCCGTCAACTTTCACCCCAATTTTTTCATATTCAGGGTAAGGTGTATCAATAGCATGGCCTAAACTGTCAACATACCCAGCTAATGAGTTATAATCAATTTCTAAATCAGCCTGGTTTTTGCTCTTATAACCAATATCACTCATTCGTAGTGAAGTCGCATAAGGATGATAAAGGGTGTATTGATCAAATTCATCAAATTCAGCGATTAAATGTGGCCTGCTTTTAAAGAAGCTTTTACAAATAGCAGGAGATGCACCAAATAAATATAGAATTATCCAGCCTTGACGTTGAAAATTTCTAATAAGATCAAAATAGCTTGCAGAAATAAAATCGGCTAGAGATTTGTTCGATTGACTTTGTTCGTATAATACTGGCCATAAAGCTTCAGGAACTGAATAGTTAAAATGAATCCCGGCAATAGCTTGCATGGTTTTGCCGTAACGATAGGATAACCCTTTTCGATAGATATGTTTCATTTGGCCTATATTTGATTGACCATATTCAGCAATCGGAATGCTTTCGTCACCATTAATACCACAGGGCATACTGGCAGAAAGTAGCATCTCATCACCTAAATGATCATAGGTATATTGATGAATAGTATGCATAAACTCTAATGTTTCAGTTATCTCTGCAAAAGGAGGGGTGATAAATTCAAGTAATGCTTCTGAATAATCAGTGGTGATATGAGGATGGGTCAGTGCAGAGCCTAAAACAGATGGGTGGGGTAATTGAGAAATATTACCCACTTTAGAAATACGTAAACTTTCTTTTTCGATACCTTTTAAACCACCAACAAGTAGATGCTGTTTATTTTGTTCGAGTAAATAGTTAAGTTTAACTGAATGTGAGGTATTTAAAGTTTTCATAAAGAGGCGTTAGCCCAGCTGATCTTGATATAATCGGCATATTATAATAGGTAATGAACAATTGGAGTAAATTATCAATACGGAACAAGGCACTTCTTCAGTGATTGAAGCCGAAAAAATCCTGAAATCGGTTTTTGGTTATGATGAATATAGAGGGCAACAGCAGGAAATTATTGAACAAGTTATTAATGGACAAGATGCTTTGGTGCTAATGCCTACGGGTGGAGGTAAATCATTATGTTACCAAATCCCTGCTATAGTACGTTCTGGTGTAGGTATTGTTATTTCTCCATTGATTGCTTTAATGCAAGATCAAGTAACAGCCTTGCATCAACTGGGTGTGAAAGCGGCTTTTCTTAACTCCACTTTATCCATGGATGAAGCTCGCCTGGTAGAGCACCAATTACAACAAGGTGAACTGGATTTACTCTATATTGCTCCAGAACGTTTAACCTCTAACTGGACACAAGCTTTATTTCAACGGATTAATATTGCTTTATTTGCAATTGATGAAGCGCATTGTGTCTCACAATGGGGACATGATTTTCGAGTAGATTATTTACAATTATCCTTATTGCACGAAAGATTTCCAAGTATTCCCCGGATTGCTTTAACAGCAACGGCAGATGAAAAAACCAGAGAGGAAATAGTTAAACGTCTGGCTTTGGAGCAAGCGCATTCATTTATTAGTGGTTTTGATAGACCCAATATACGCTATCGAATTGTACAAAAACAAAATGCTAAACAGCAGTTACTCAATTTTATTAGAGCTGAACATTCGGGAGATGCTGGTATTGTTTACTGCCTATCACGAAAAAAAGTTGAATCAACGGCTGAATGGTTGGTGGGAAAAGGAATCAATGCCTTACCTTATCATGCACGTTTGCCTAATGATGTTAAACAACGAAACCAGCACCGTTTTTTAATGGAGGAAGGGATAGTCATTGTTGCAACCATAGCATTTGGTATGGGAATAGATAAACCCAATGTTAGATTTGTAGGACATCTTGATTTACCTAAAAGTATAGAAGGTTATTATCAGGAAACAGGTAGGGCAGGGCGTGATGGTGCCCCAGCAAATGCCTGGATGGCTTATGGTTTGCAAGATGTTATCACCTTACGACAAATGTTAGCGACCTCCAATGCTGATGAGCTACATAAACGGATAGAATTGCATAAGCTAGACTCCATGTTAGCTCTGTGTGAATTGGTCAGTTGCAGAAGGCAAGCCTTATTAGCATATTTTGGTGATGAGTTAGAGCAAGGCTGTGGTAATTGTGATACCTGTTTAGAGCCAGTAGAAACCTGGGATGGAACAATTGCTGCACAACAAGCACTATCATGTATTTACCGGACTGAGCAACGTTTTGGTGTGACTTATTTAATGGATGTGTTATTGGGGAAAGATAACCAGAGAATAAAAAGTTTTGGGCATGATAAACAATCAACTTTTGGAATAGGGAAAGACTTAGATGAAAAACAATGGAGGTCAGTCTTTAGGCAACTTGTTGCAAAAGGTTATGTTGAAGTTGATTTTGAAGGGTATGGGGCATTTAAATTAACAGAAAAATGCCGAGCTATATTACGCAGTGAACAAACCTTGATGTTACGCAAAGATATTGCTCCCGAGAAAGGAAAGCGTAATAAGTCAGAGAAAAGAGCGGCAGCTGCCGGTAAAAATAGTTTGTTATGGGAAGCGTTGCGTGCAAAACGTAGGGAACTTGCGGATGAGCAAGACGTTCCCCCTTTTGTAATTTTTCATGATGCAACTTTAATGGCAATGATCGAAGAAAAGCCTTCAAATTTAAAACAGATGAGTTATATCTCCGGAGTTGGAGAGAAAAAACTGGATTTATACGGTGAAAAATTTCTACAGGTACTCGATGAATATGCAGATATGGATTTACCTGATACAGTTGCTGAAACGGTCGCTTTATTTAGATTAGGCTACACGGTAGAAAAGGTAGCTAAACAAAGGCAATTAACCGAAGGTACGATATACACTCACTTATCCCAAGCTATTGAAGATGGCAATGTACAGTTAACGGATGTTATTGAGTTGAGTGAAGATGAAATCCAGCAAATAGAAGAAGCAATTATTAATTTACCCGATGAGCAAAAAAATGCACTGAAGCCTTTGTTTGATTTATTTGATGAGGCGTATAGTTATAGTGTGTTGCGTTGTGTAAGAGCAAGTTTTCAGCGTAAGACTGAATAACACTAGTAGATAGAGGTGTATCCAGCGAGGTTAAAGCCTTACTTTTAAATGTTAGAATAATATAGGATGGTGGGTTAAATTTGTAGTTTTAACAAATATCTCTTTGTTAGTAACAGTCTTTTGAGGCGCAGGTTTTAACCTGTATTTTTCATAGCAAGAGCAGGCTAAAGCCTTCGTCCCAATAATGGGTAAGATTTAAAACAGCCTTATCAATAGTTTCGACCCACTACCAATATTTTATACTGCACAGCTCCGTAGTGTTTACAGAGGTGGTTGATTGGGGCCTATATTGTTAATGTGTACAACATCATTTATTGATAAAATGCCTGAATTATCATGCAAGGCATTTTGCCCAAAGAAAACTTTTTTATTCCATTTGCGGGTACGACTTAATGTTGTTAATGGTTCTTTGTTGGTTTGAGCTGTTTCGGTATCAATTGTGGGTACTGAGCACCTGGAGCATGGCTTTGGAAGTCTAAAACTAATATCATTAATCGTTATTTTACGCCAACTATCTTCTGCATAACTTTCACACTGAGAAATAACAAGGTTTGGGCGGAATCTTTGCATGGGAAGCTGAAGGTTCATTGCTTGATTTAATGAATTTAATGAGGCTTCGGAAGTAATAAGAAAAGGAAACCCATCTGAAAAGTTAACTTTATCGCTATGATTAGCATAACCAGGGTCAACAGCACGAATGACCTCGTCAGGTTGATAAACTAACTGGCATTTAATTGCTAAAAAATCACTTAGCCATTGGTCGGCCTCTTTAGAGACAGTTTTTGATAAACATTGATCTTTCCAGATAGTGCTAACGATGTTAGTACCTTCTGATGGGTATAGTGGTAATGAAATACTACCTGATGTTGCTGTACTTAGAATAAGCTCAGTTTCAGTCAGTTGGGTTTTAATAAGTGCCATTTTGGGTAAATGACGCTGACTTAAAAACTGCTTGTTACTATCAATTAACATCCATTTTCTATCATGCAATAAGCCTTTTTCATTGACCTGCCAGCTTGAAACTTGTATTCCAGCAAGTGACTTGACAGGATAAATGAAAATATTACTTAAAACCGGCATGTGCTAATTAACCAATTAATCGAGAAACTTGATCAGAAGTCAATGAGTTGCTTTGAGCTGATTGAGTTAAGCTGGGATCATTTGCAGCATCTTGTTGGAATTGAGAAACAGATTTTTCAGCTTCTTCCTTAGTAGATATAGCAGCAGTTTTTTCTGTTGTTTCATTGTCTGATGCTAATTTTTGTGCTTCTGTAGATATGTTAACTGTTGAGACGGTATTTAGCCCACTTTCCTTGGCTTGCGTCTCTTGCTGGTTAACGGGTTGAGCATCTGCAGAACTTACCGGAACAGCTGTTTGTGGTACGGTATTTTGTTGTCCATTGATTTCCATGGTATCCCCTTAAAATAAACTAATAAATTTTATTTGAATATTAAATTATGTCCTGATGATACCAAATAATCACCAAGTTTGTTGTTAAATCGGTCAAACTTTATACCATATTTTTGTTTATTGATATTTTTATACACAATTTTTGCTGGTATTTTAAAAATAGTTTTGTCTTTAAACACTAAAGAAACAGTCACTTTTTTTTGTATTGAGATTACTTTTTTACATTTTATAGCGACACCTTTACTACTTATATCAAGTAACTCTGCTGGGTAATATTTATTAAAGTTAAAAAAACCACGTAATCTCAGAGAGACTGTTATATCAGTTCTTATATAACGAACAGCGATTCGTTTGTTGTTTAACTCAGCAGGGGTTAATAACATGCTAAATGTATCGCTGACTTTATTAGCTTCGTTGTTTGGGCTGTTTGTCATAATAAGAATGTATTTTCTTTATACATCATGATATTAAGATTGAATAAATGCAAATAAAAAAGTTTACTGACTCCCTAAGTATTAATCAGGTTTAATAATAAAGCAAATGAAGAAATTTTGTTGTATTAAATATTATCGGCAATTTGTTATTTGAGAGTTGCAGTGCTATTACTCGATGTTCCAGTTTTTTTAACTTGAATTCAGAAAATACTAAAAACCATAGAGATAAGTCTAAGCTTGAAATGATTGATAAAATTGTAGGAGCAATCCCTTGTGGTTGCCTGGGTTTAGGCACATAAAAAGGGCAACCACAAGGGA
>VAPK010270580.1_pt1 | contig 22631 bp, 20 predicted proteins | sample 3395031 | NCBI WGS metagenome assembly VAPK01 (sample SAMN08290443, study PRJNA428436) | hydrothermal vent metagenome | isolation source: Deep-sea hydrothermal vent chimney 1 | place: Pacific Ocean: Juan De Fuca Ridge
ACGATAATTCCTTGCAAATAAAGAAAAAAACCGTCCGCCAGACCGGGAATGTGGACAACAACAACTCATACAATTAACCCTTTATTTCCATCCATTTTACTGTTGCTGCTGTTCCAATGAACATGCCCGTAAAAGCCAGGATAGATTCAAGTGACAATGTCGATATACCAGTTAGGCCCTGACCGACATTACAACCATAAGCCAAAATACCTCCGACACCCATCAAGCTGCCACCAACAACAGCAAATTTAATCGCGCCCGATTTTGGCATTTCAATTTTAAAGTTTCTGCTCGCCAATGAAAATAACAATACCATTACGATAATACCGATAACAAATGAAATAGCAAAAGATAATGTAGGAAATTTTGCTGCAATTAATATATAACCAAAACGAGCCAAAGGACCGGATACCGTAATAGCGGAAGGTTTAGTGGGATCAAATTCATCCTGTGCCAGAACACCGGTGACATACCAGCCACAAACAACCAAAGCACCAATAGCCGCCCCGGCAATAACCATAGACTTTGCATCTGGATTCCAGTTCTTATATAAATAAGCAGCCAGCAATCCTGTTATCACGACCGCAGGTAACCATTGCGGTAGGCCCAAAATAGTTGCAATCGAGGCATCACCACTTAATTCGATTGCAGTGCTATGTGTAAGATCTAACCTGATATTTTCCAGGAAACTAAATTGCGTAGATGCAGCTAGCAACATAAAAAATATAAGTGCAATAATCGAATGCAAACTACCTTCAGCAGATTTAACCAAAGTCCGTGTTGCACAACCGCCTGCCAAAACACCACCAATACCAAAAATCAAACCACCAAAACCCGCACCAAACCAGTCAAGCTGAGAATTACGATATGAGGAGTCCGCAATAGCAACCGTATTGGTAAATTCAAGTAATTGTGTTCCGGTAATCGCAACCACTAAAGCTGCGATAAAAGCGAGAACTTGTCGGTTATCCTTTATTAATAAATAATTAGCCGTTGCTGCAACCATACAAAAGCGATAACGTTGAACCAGTAAACCAAAGATTGCACCGACAGCTAAACCACCACCGACTAACCACACGTTAATTCCTTCCATTATCAACTCCGTACAATTATTTTGTTTTGTAATATAAGCTTTCTTGGTTCGTAACCATAACAATTCTGGCCAATGAAACCAAATCATCATTGTTTCTTATGAAATATATTTAGATATTTTCTTGTAACAATCATCAGACCCTTTAAAGGTAATCGAGGTAACTCCAAAGCTGGACGCAGTTTCTGTATTCTCAACATTATCATCAATAAACAAACATTCTTTCGGGTTTAGATTATAACGTTCAAATAATATTTCAAAAATACGTTTGCCCGGCTTACCTACATTCTCAACACCTGAAATCACGATGCCATCAAACAAATTAAATAAGTCGTGACGATCAAATAAATGTTTAAATGATTCAGGTGAGATATTTGATAGACAATATGCATTTAAATTGTTCTCTTTAACCTTTTTTAAAACTTCAAAGGTTTCCGGGATTAAGGCTAAGGAATTTTTTGTTTGTATAAAAAGTTTTTCTGTTTTCTCAAATGAAAATTTTAATCTATCACTTGCACGCTTAATAGCTTCTGCTTCTGTTATCAATGCACAATCCAGACTCATCCAGTCTTGATGATTATAAAGCTCTGCTTGAATACGTTTTTGTAACTCATCATTATTGGTAAAATTTTCAATAATTTTTTTAGGATTCCAGTCAAACATAACTGCACCCAAATCAAAAATAACACTATTTATATTCACTTCCTTACCTTCAATACTTTGTTTTGTATAAAATAAGATATAAGCCCAGGGTAATAACAGGAATACTTAACCATTGCCCCATATTTAAACCTAATATTGGTGCAAACGATTCTTGTGGTATTTTCACAAACTCAATGAAAAATCGTGAACCAAATATAACAACCATTAATAAACCCATCATAAAACCGGGTTTTAATTTTTCTCTGTGCTTTATATATAAATATGATAAGAGAACAAATAAGATTAAATAAACTGCTGCTTCATAAAGCTGTGCAGGGTGACGAGGTAAGGAATCAATACGTGAGAAAATAATCGCCCATGGTACATCTGTTGCTATTCCCAGTATTTCAGAATTAAAGAAGTTACCACAACGAATAAAAAATGAACCCAAGGCAATAACTAACGTCATTCGATCCAACAACCATAAAAAATTAATGTCTGATGTTTGCTTTGCATAAACATACATTGCAATTAACATTCCCACTACACCACCATGGCTGGCCAAACCGCCTTCCCATATTTTTATAATTTCCAGAGGATTTGATAAGTAATATGCCGGTTCATAAAATAAACAATGTGCTAATCGTGCTCCAAGCACTGCACCCAACACCATGTAGATAAAGATAGTATCGAGCGTTGCAAGTGATTTTCCTTCAGCCGAATATACCCTTCGCATAATATGAAAACCAAAAAAAAATGCCGCCGCAAAAAATATACCATACCAACCAATACTCAATTCCGAAAACGAAATTAACTCCGGTGCGATGTCCCAGTGAAAATAATTTGATGTATCCAATACTATTCCTGTGAAACGTACTTTAATGTCAAAATAATAAACTTTTTAGTCTAATAAAGACTTTATTACATCATTTAGTTTTTGTAACTTTTCAGTATTACCGCCGCGATCAGGATGATGCTGCATAATTAAACGACGATATTCCTGCTTAATAATTTTATCATCAACAGGATCTTTTAAACCTAACTCTGCTAAAGCTGCTTCACGATTATCAAAGTGGTTAAATTTATTCCAGAAAGAAGCAAGCATTTCATAAACATCATCTTCTGATGTTATTTCCAGGTTATTAATATCCAGATAATACGATCTCAACTTGTTTTCTTCCTGTAAACTATTTTCACCTTGCTGATAAGGCAGCAACTGTATCTTTATTGTATTAATATTTAATAGATATGACTTCCTGGATAAAAAAATGTCGCGTAATAAATATAATGAATGAAACAGAAAAAAATGCGCCTGGAAAAGCTCATGGGGTAATGCAGGTGAAGATAAAGTATCAAAATAACCTTGTGACTTTAAACTCTGCATTAAATCATATTCACCAATGCCATCAGGATGTTTTTCCAGCATATCCTGTAAAGTTAAAAGAAAGACTTCAGAAATTGATAAGTTTTTATTGATACTCATAAAAAACCATTTCATACGAAATGGCTTTCCTTTTAACTAACTATCATAGCCAATATTTGGCGCTAACCATCGTTCCGCTTCTGCCAAACTTAAGCCTTTACGTTTAGCATAGTCTTCTACCTGGTCTTTATTAATTTTCCCTACGCCAAAGTAACTTGACTCAGGATGACTAAAGTACCAGCCACTTACCGATGCAGCAGGCCACATAGCATAACTATCTGTTAACTCTACACCAGAATTTTTCTCTGCATCGAGTAACTTCCATAACAATGGCTTTTCAGTATGATCAGGACACGCAGGATAACCGGGAGCAGGTCGGATGCTTGAATAATCTTCTTTAATTAACTTCTGGCTATCAAAACATTTTTCCATTCCGCTGCATGGTGTCCAGTGTAACTTTCCATCTACGTTAGTTTCATAACCCCAATTTATATGGCGCACACGATCATGCATATGTTCTGCAAAGGCTTCAGCTAAACGATCGGCCAGGGCTTGCAACATAATGACACTATAATCATCATGCTCTTTCTTAAAACGTTCAATATGTTTTGTTATACCAAGGCCAGCAGTTACAACAAATGCTCCGATATAATCATTAACTCCCAGATTTTTTGGTGCAACAAAATCAGCTAATGCTCTATTGGGTTTGCCCGGTGGACGTTCAGTTTGCTGGCGTAGATGATGTAAGGTTACTTTAACCTCTTCACGTGATTTATCTGTATAGACTTCAATGTCATCATCGTTAATGCTGTTGGCAGGGAACATACCAACAACTGCGCGTGCTTTTATCCAATGCTCATCAACTATTTGTGCCAGCATTGCCTGTGCATCATTAAATAACTTTGTGGCCTCTTCACCTTTTTCCGCATCATTTAAAATTTTTGGATAAGAGCCTTTCAATTCCCAGGTATGGAAGAACGGCGTCCAGTCAATATACGGCACTAAAAATTCTAATGGCATGTCATCAAAAACTTGCAGCCCTAAATCATTCGGCACGGGGGGCGTATATTCATCCCAGTTAATTTTTTGTTTATTAGCGCGCGCTTGTTCCAGTGTTAACCATTTTGTTTGTGCGCGTCGTCCTGCATGTGCAACACGAACCTTTTCATAATCTGCGCTGATCTCTTTTAGAAAATCTTCTTTCGAATTTTCACTTATGAGTTTTTGCGCAACACCCACCGCACGTGAAGCATCTTTAACCCATACGTTTGGCCCATGATAATGTTGATCTATTTTAACTGCCGTATGTGCTTTTGAAGTTGTTGCACCACCGATCATCATAGGGATTTCAAAACCAAGACGCTCCATTTCTTTGGCCATGTGTACCATTTCATCGAGTGATGGTGTGATCAAACCACTTAAACCAATAATGTCGACATTTTCGACTTTGGCTTTTTCTAAAATATCTTTGGCTGCAACCATCACACCCATGTCAATAATTTCAAAGTTATTACATTGCAGAACAACTCCGACAATATTTTTACCAATGTCATGCACGTCGCCTTTAACCGTTGCCATTAAGATCTTGCCATTACTTTGCACTTTGCCATCTTTTTCAGCTTCTATATAAGGGAGTAAATACGCTACCGCTTTTTTCATAACACGGGCAGACTTCACCACTTGTGGTAAAAACATTTTACCGTCACCAAATAAATCACCAACCACATTCATGCCATCCATGAGTGGGCCTTCAATAACTTCTATAGGGCGCGCAAATTCCTGGCGAGCTTCTTCGGTATCTTCTTCAACATAAGTATCAATACCTTTTACCAGGGCATATTCGATACGTTTAACGACAGGAAACTTACGCCATTCTAAATCTTCGACTTTTTTCCTGGTTGAACCATCCCCCATAAATGATGCAGCAATATCTAATAGACGTTCAGTCGCACCATCATCTTTATTTAACACAACATCTTCAACGGCTTTGCGAAGTTCTTTTGGAATATCGTCTAAAATTGCCAGTTGGCCGGCATTAACAATACCCATGTCCATGCCTGCTTTAATGGCATGATATAAAAACACTGCATGTATTGCTTCACGTACGGGGTTATTGCCACGGAAGGAGAAGGAAACATTTGAAACACCACCGCTGATCATTGCATGCGGCAAAGTTTCTTTAATCACGCGGGTGGCTTCAATGAAATCAACACCGTAATTATTGTGCTCTTCTATACCGGTTGCGATAGCAAAAATATTTGGATCAAAAATAATATCTTCAGGTGGGAAATTAACTTTGTTAATTAAAACATCATAAGCTCGCGTACAAATTTCAATTTTGCGTTGCATAGTGTCGGCTTGACCTGTTTCATCAAATGCCATAACAATAATCGCTGCACCATACTGACGACATAACTTGGCTTGTTTAATAAAATTCTCTTCACCTTCTTTCAACGAAATAGAATTAACAATCCCTTTACCCTGAATACACTTTAAACCCTCTTCAATGATCGACCATTTTGATGAGTCAATCATAATCGGCACACGTGAAATATCTGGCTCTGAAGCAATTAAATTTAAAAACGTTTTCATTGCCTGCATACCATCAAGCATGCCTTCATCCATATTGATGTCGATAATCTGCGCACCATTTTCAACCTGCTCACGCGCAACCGTTAGTGCTTCATCATATTGCTCTTCTAGAATTAAGCGCTTGAATTTTGCTGAACCAGTAACATTCGTTCTTTCACCCACATTCGCGAATAAAGAATCTTTTGTAATATTAAAAGGTTCTAAACCACTTAAACGACAAGCAACCGGTATTTCAGGAATTTTACGTGGCGGGTATTTACTAACGGCTTCAGCAATGGCTTTAATGTGCGCGGGTGTGGTACCACAGCAACCACCGATAATATTGAGATAGCCATTTTTAGCCCAATCACCGATCTCTGCAGCCATCGCTTCCGGTGTTTCATCATACTCACCAAACTCATTAGGCAAACCGGCATTGGGATGAGTATTAATGTGGCAGTTAGCTAAACCTGAAATCTCTTCAATATAAGGACGCAGTTCTGTTGCACCTAAGGCACAATTAAAACCAAAACTAATTGGCTCGATATGATTTAACGAGTTCCAGAAAGCTTCAGCTGTTTGACCCGATAAAGTACGACCAGACGCATCAGTAATCGTACCCGAAATCATGATGGGTAATGTCATATTATTTTTATCAAAATACTCTTCAATCGCAAACAAAGCCGCTTTAGCATTCAAAGTATCAAAAATAGTTTCGACCAGAATAATATCTGCACCACCATCAACTAAACCGCTTAATGATTCAAGGTAGGCTTCTTTAAGAATATCAAAAGTAATGTTACGAAAGCCGGGGTTATTAACATCAGGAGATAAGCTACATGTTCTATTGGTTGGGCCAAGCACACCGGCGACAAAACGTGGCTTATCCGGAACTAAAGCTTCAATATCATTACATGCTGCACGTGCAATTTTGGCAGCTTCTTTATTAATCTCGTAAGTCAGCTCTTCCATACCGTAATCGGCCATAGAAATTGAGGTGGCATTAAAGGTATTGGTTTCAACAATATCGGCACCCACTTCAAGGTAGGCTTTATGAATATCTTTAATAATTTGAGGCTGGGTCAATACCAGTAGATCGTTATTGCCTTTTACATCCGAAGGCCAATCCGCAAAACGTTCACCACGATAATCGGCCTCTTCCAGTTTATATGTCTGGATTAAGCTGCCCATTGCACCATCGAGAATAAGGATGCGTTCTTTAAGGATTTCCTGGATATTAGCCATTTTGATACTGTCTCTTTACAAAAATATTAACAGCATAATATTAACAGGTTTAAGCAGCAGGGACACGCGAATAACAGAGGGAATAATAAACATGATTGGTAGATGGCCAGGCTCTTAAAAAAGTAATCGTTTACCTCATGTTCCCACAAAAGATGAAGAAACATAAAAACCACGACGTTTTTTTGTTCTGGCTTTTGCAACATACATTTCCTTATCTGCCGCACTTAAAAGTTTTTCATGATCAGAGAATTCATCCGGACCAATTCCGGCCATACCCATGCTGAAACTAACACCTTGCATTTCTTTAACCCTGAAATTTTTTATTAAACGTTTAGAAAAGACATCTGCTACTTCAAGCGTTGAATGTGGCAAAATAAGTGCAAATTCATCACCACCATATCTACAACCAATATCACTCTCGCGCAAACTATCCTGAATAATTTTACCCACAGTCACTAATACTTCATCACCATGTTGATGTCCTTTTTTATCGTTTATGGCCTTAAATCCATTTAAATCAATATAACAAAGAACCAGTGATTCTTGATAACGTTCTGCATTTGAAATTTCCCGGCGTAGGTATTCAAAAAAAGCACGTTGGTTATATAAACCCGTTAGCATATCCCGCATTGAAAGCTCTTCAAGCTCTCTCGTTCTATCTTCAATCTTTTTTTCCAGTGAATTTGCATATTCTTTTAGTTCTTTGCGGGCAACTTCAACCTGGTTAACCAGGCCTGAATAGTAAGTATCTAATACAAACTGAACATCAAACATAAGTATTTTATTTATCGCCTGACGCAAAGCGAACATGTCCATAAAATCTTTACTGCCCATTTCATACATCGCAATCGTATTGTGTAAATTTAATTGCAACTGATAAATACCAGATAAATAAAGATCAGTTGAAACGCCAATACGTTGATGAACCATGCCAATTCTTAAACGTTTACTGACATAATCTTCATCATAATGGCCATTAAACAGTTCAAGCACATAACGATTCATTGAACTGTTCAAACGCCGCATGGTTTCAGCATCACCAATTATTGCGGCAACATCTGAATGTGATGTCATAAAATCATAAAAATTTTTAACGATACCACTGCTGTGTTTAGCAATAATCGGCTTATAGGCTAATAATATTTCAGCATCTTTTTGTGTGAAACCCAAAAAATTTTTACGTTTTTTGATTTCCTGCTTTGAAATATTGAGCTGTTCAGCTAATGTTTGATTTAAATTATGCATAAAAGTCCAACAAAACCCCTGATAAAGGCTTTATCGACCAAATAACGGCATAACTTAAGGAATGACTTGAACTAGATACTCTACTAAATAAACACTTTTACTACGTGTAAAAGCATCTGAAAAATAAGTACGAGGGAAACTATAATAATTAATACTCCAAACATTTTTGCTGTGCGACCTTTTATCACGACAACCGTAAACGGAAAACGTGTATTACCGGACAACAAAACCGGGGGGAGTTTTGATGAGGCGACAATACGGTACCCAAACCAACTAAAAAAAATGGCAGGCACTAAACCCATTGCAGCATAAATAAATGTACTAATAATCAACTTTAACTTATTCATGTATTCAATAAGCGCCAGATTATTCTGTTCAAAAAATGTAAGCAATATAAAATCTATTGCCGGTTCAACACTAATAAGTAAAAGCAAATAAGAGGCGATAATAATATAAAGATTAAGACGTAATGATTTATCCCCCTCAATAATTTCAACCACTTTTCTCATTGAAAATAAAAAAGCCGCTAGCACTGATTCCAGGGTAAACCGTCAAAACGCCAGCCTGCCAACGTACTACGATGGTGGTTTTCATTAAGCTCACCCTCGAAACCATCTGAAATATTGTAAACATCATGAAAACCTTTTGTTAACAATAGTTTTCCGGCTTCCATTGAACGTTTACCACTGCGACAAATTAATAAAACCGGTACATTATGCCCGCCACTATCATGATCCAAACCACCTAATATTAACTTTCTCACATCAGCAGCAAAGTTTGGATTTATTTCCCAGTCGGGCTCATCTATCCAGGGAATACTAATAGCATCCACTGGATGGCCGATGAATAAAAACTCCATATTTGAGCGCACATCGATAAGTAAGGCGCGAGGGTCATTTTGAATTAATTCATATGCGGCAAGAGGTGATACTGTTTTTACATTATTTTCATTCATTTTCTCTGTCCCTTCTTATTTTCTCATCTATCTTTAGATCGCTGTTAAGCTGGATCATTTATACTCTAATATATAGTGCGGATCAGACAATTCTTCAAATTATCATAGCAATAGACTAATGACTAAAAAACAAAAAATCATAAAAATGCCAAAAAACCTGATGCGCCCTATTGGCCAGGCCGTAACTGAGTTTAAAATGATTAATGAAGGTGACCGGGTACTACTTGGTTTATCTGGCGGTAAGGATTCTTTGACTTTATTACATGCATTACGTCACCTGCAACGCCACGCACCTATTCAATTTTCGATTGCGGCAATCACCATTGACCCGGAAATTGAAGGCTTTGATCCTTCTGTGCTCAAAAATTATTTAGCCGAACTCAATATTCCCTATTTTTATGAAAGTCATGACATGACCAAACAAGCAAAAGAACAGATGAAAAAGGACTCTTTTTGTTCTTTTTGCTCACGTATGAAGCGCGGCATTATGTATTCTACTGCCCGCCGTGAAGGCTACAATGTGCTTGCTTTAGGACAACATTTAGACGATTTAGCTGAGAGTTTTCTCATGTCCGCTTTTCGGGGTGGACAATTAAGGACCATGAAAGCTAATTACACTAACCAGGACGGTGATATCCGAATAATTCGCCCCATGATCTATGTAAGAGAGCGCCAAACCACTGAATTTTCTAAAGAAGTTGCTTTGCCGGTGATCCCTGATTCCTGTCCCGCCTGCTTTGATATGCCAACAGAAAGGGAGCACATGAAGCAACTGCTTGCACAAGAAGAAACCCACAATAGCGGCCTATTTAAGAGCTTAAAGACCGCAATCTCTCCACTTTACTCTGTAAAAGAGGCCGGTTAGCGGTCATTTATCTCCACACCTGTATAAACAGCATCATAACCTAATATTTTTATATATTTTTTATCTTATAGTGGAGATATTATGTAAAATCACACTCAAATATTTACCTATGTGGGTTGGTTAAAATATATTGTAAAAATTATGTGAACTGGTTCACAAAGGCTAATTAGCCCGTTATGCTTAGTAATAACAAAGTTACTAGCGTCGAACTTTAGTAGACATCCGTAATCAAACTAAATGTAAGTGAAATTGTACAGGAGGGTGAACCATGACTTTTGATACAACATTAATTCAACCATGTGGTGATGGCTGGTGTGTAAAAACACCTGTTGGGCTGGAAGGACCACTTGAATCCGCGGATGATGCCGCCAATTATGCTGTTCTCTTAAATCGTGTCAATGCCGCTCGTAGCGAACTGGTTTGTCAGGACAAAGATTGCCAATAAATCTATATCCTTCAGAAAACACATAGAAAAAAGGGGCAATAAATGCCCCTTTTCTTATAATTTGAAGTGTACTAAATATAATTAATCATCATCCAGGTTATACACTTTCAAATCTTTCGCTACTTTAATCTCACCTGTATATTGTTCGCGAATAACATTTTTCACGGCTTCAATTCGTGGTTCTGTCACTGGCGTAATGTGTGATAAAACAAGTGTCTTCACATTAGCTGCTGCTGCAACTTCACCTAAACGTGCAGGTTCAGTATGTAAGACATGAAAAACTGGATTTGCCGGCAAGTCCTTAGTTATTGCTGTATCGTATATTAATAAATCAACATTTCTCGACAAATCAATCATATTATTTGTTTTAGAACTGGTATCACCTGAATAAGCAATACTATGCCCTTTATAATCTATACGAAAACCTACAGCAGGTACCGGGCCATGATTAACGGCAATAGCAGTAATTTTTAATCCACCTTCTTTCAAAACAGTTTCAACATTACCCGCCATCATCCAGTTAGAAGAAAGATCATTTGCTGTATATGCAAACTTGCTTGCACCACCACTAATGGCTGGAGCGAATACATTTAAGTAACGTTCTACGCCACCCTGAGCAACTGAATACTGATGATTGACATAATCTACTGTTGATGGATATTGAAGTATGTCTGTATTAGGAAATTTTCCACCAGGACCATTTGGAAATGATGTCGATGTTGGGCCGTAAATATTAATCGGTGCAGTTCTACCAGGTAAAGCAGGATTCATATTGCGAGCAAGATTATTGTGGAAATAAATTGTCTTAATAACAGATGAAAGATCACCGGTATGATCAACATGTAAATGTGTTAATAAAATCGTATCAAGATCACGAATATTAACGCCACTCTCAGCCAGACGCTGATATGCACCACCACCTACATCCATTAAAATACGTGGCTTACCATCAACAAAAATTAAATAGCCGGCACTAGCACGTCCACTCGCAGTCGCAATTGGTCCGCCTGAACCAAGCACCATCACTGATAAAACACCTTCGACTTCATTAACAGCTAAATCATTATCATCATTGTCAGCAAAGCTCTGTGTTGCAATTAAAAGTGACATTAAAGCAATTGAAAATCGACATAAACCCCTTAAATATTTCATATATTTCTCCATAATTATATATTTATAATTTTTATTCAGGATAATATTTTTACTTTACCCTGATTCCAAATAAGTACTCTCCTATTTGATACCCAGCATCATATTTTAAATATGACGCTATCTATGTACTTTTCAGCACATAAATCTATTTTTAAAATTTACTCTATATCTTTATAACATCTGATCCATCATATTTTCTGCCTGCACTGCATATCCACCACCAAACAAATTATAGTGATTCAATATATGGTAAAGGTTATATAAAGTTTTACGTTGCTGGTAGCCTTTATCTAATGGCCAAACTTCGTTATAGCCGGAATAAAACTCCGCAGGAAAGCCACCAAACAATTCCGTCATTGCTATATCGGTTTCACGATCACCATAATAAACAGCCGGATCAAAAATAACCGGATCACCCTTTGTTAAATAACCATAATTACCTGACCACAAGTCACCGTGAAGTAAAGATGCTTCAGGTTCATATCCGCTAAAAAAGTGTTCCAGCTCAGCAATCAGCTTTTTACCTTTAATAGTTAAAGATTGCTCACAGCCATTTTTTTTTGCCAGCTTGAGTTGAAATCCTAAACGGTGCTCGCTCCAGAAATCGAGCCAGTTGTTTGTTAAGGTATTAATTTGTGTGGTTGAACCAATCGTATTATTACGCGACCAGCCAAATTGTCGTGCTGTATTTTTGTGTAGCATAGCTAATTCATAACCTAGTCGTTTTGCCGAATCATTCTGAGCTCCAGCTAGTGACAGATTTTCCAGGATCAAATAGCTTTGAGTCGCTACAACACCGCTGCAAATAACATATGGAACATGGATAACCTGAGTTTTCTCTATTTCCTGAAGACCGGCAGCTTCAGCTTCAAACATATCTAGACAGATTTTTTTATTAAACTTTATAAAAAAGCTAGTTTCTTTATTCCCAAGCATACCTTCAATACGATGAGCCTGACTTATGTCTCCACCGGTAATAGCAACATGTTTTTGTAACTGAAAAGATTGCTCAGTCGAAATGCTTATTTCCTGCTCAATTACGCCCCAAATTGACACCCTCTCCCCCCAAAAATTGTTATTTTTATTTCAGCTTTTTCATACCATTTATTCTTGATGTTTAATGATAAACTGCAACCATGTATTTCACTCAATCTACCAGTCAATCTGGGAAATTTTAGATAATTCAGGTTATTTTTTCGTTCCAAATAACATGAAAATATTCGTTGGATCAAGCAAAAAACAAAAGAAAAATCACTTTTATGCACAGCTGTAACAATAACAACAACTTATCTTCACTAAAATGTCATAAAGTGTAAAATACGCTATAAAAATAACGTAAACGATTGATATATATAGCTTAAATAATAAGTACAAATTGTAACCAATTTAACAATTCTGTAGTAATACAGTGTATTTATAGCGTATTAACGCATTTCATCCACAGACTTATCCACAACTTCTGTGGATAACTGGCCATGCGCAATAAAGTTACATAGAGACAACAACTTAGCTGCGCTAAACTAGAAAGATGATGAGATAACAGAGCTAACTATAAGATTTTTAGACTTATAATTTACGCACAATAAATAGTTTTAATGAGTACATATTTGAAAATATGAACACCTATTTCCGCATCGCCATTCCAACTCCACTCAGGCGTTATTTTGACTACCTGGCACCCGTACATTCTCAGTCAAAACAACCTCAGGCAGGGGTACGCGTGAAGGTTCCTTTTGGTCGTCAAACTTTAATCGGCATTTTGCTCGAAATAGTCCATGAAACTGACGTGCCAGCTAAGAAATTAAAGCCAATAATTGAAGTATTAGATGAACGACCTGTTTTTGATACTGAACTTTTACAACTTCTACGCTGGTGCAGTTTGTACTATCACCATCCCATCGGAGAGGTCATGCAAAATGCCTTACCGGTTAAATTACGCCATGGTGCAAGCACTCATATAAAAGGTATCGGACGATGGCAGCTTAGTGCTGAAGGTAAATTAGTTAATCCTGAAATACTAAAAAAAGCCACTAAACAGATTGCCTTATTAAGTGATTTAAAAAACTCAGATGCAGGCTTATTAGATAGCCAGCTTACGGAAAATCACGTTGGCTGGCGCACGGTAATGAAACGCCTGCAAGAAAAAGGCTGGGTACAAAGCATTGAAGAAAATGCTTTACCTATCGCTAAAGCCTCTCTCTCAGCCCCCACTCTTAACTCTGATCAGCAACACGCCATTGATCGTATTATTGAACAGCAAAATAAAGGTTTTCATGCCTATGTGCTCGAAGGAGTAACCGGTAGTGGCAAAACAGAAGTTTATCTGCAAATTATTGAAAGTATTATTAGTCAGGGTAAACAAGCATTAGTACTGGTACCTGAAATTGGCCTCACACCACAATTACTTGATCGATTTTTACAGCGTCTTAATGGCCGAATTGCCATTATGCATTCAGGCTTAAATGATGAAGAACGTTTACAGGCCTGGTTACACACCCAGGCCGGTTCAGCAGATGTCATCATAGGGACACGTTCTGCTGTTTTCAGCCCGTTATTACGACCCGGCGTGATTATCATCGATGAAGAGCATGATCTCTCTTTTAAACAACAAGATGGCTTTCGTTACTCCGCGCGTGACCTTGCGGTTAAACGTGCTCATGATTTAAACATACCTATTATATTAGGCTCAGCCACGCCTTCATTAGAAACTCTGCATAACGCATCACAAAATCGTTATGAAACCTTGTTATTACCTAAACGTGCGGGTAACGCTAAACCACCGTCTATTCATTTACTCGATGTACGTAGTCAAAAAATGGAGCATGGCGTTTCCGCGCAACTGCTGCATAAAATGAAAGAACATTTAGAACGCGACTCTCAGGTTTTATTGTTTTTAAACCGCCGTGGTTTTGCACCGGTATTAATGTGCCATGAATGTGGCTGGCATGCCATGTGTCCTCGCTGTGATACACATATGACGTTACACCAAAGTAAATCACAACTTCAATGTCATCACTGCGGTGCAGAACAATACAAACCTGCTGACTGCCCAAAATGTAAAAGCGAAGATTTACTGCAAATGGGGTTTGGAACTGAACGCATAGAACACGCACTCTCTGAACTCTTTCCACGGTACCAGGTAATCCGAATTGATCGTGACAGCACACGACGTAAAGGTTCTATGGAAAAGTTATTAAACAAAATTAACAACGGCAAACAACAAATTTTAATCGGCACGCAAATGTTAGCTAAAGGCCATCACTTTCCTAATGTCACTTTAGTTGGTATGTTGAATGCAGATCATGGTTTATATAGCTCAGACTTTCGTGCATCAGAACGCATGGGACAATTAATTTTACAGGTCGCAGGGCGTGCAGGGCGAGAAGAGAAAGAAGGTGAGGTGTTAATCCAAACACACCATGCGGATCATCCTTTATTTAAGCCTCTACTTAAACATGATTATCCCGCTTTTGCTAAGGCCTTAATCGAAGAAAGACAACAAACTGAATTACCACCTTTTACTCACTTAGCCTTAATACGTGCAGAAGCGGTTGATCAACAATGCCCGATGCTATTTTTAGAGCAGGCACGTTTACTTCTTGAGAAAAATAGTCAAAATGATGTTTTGTTGATGGGTCCATTCCCCGCTTTAATGGAGCGCCGTGCCGGCCGTTATCGTGCACAGTTGCTTATTCAGGCTAATACTCGCAAACAGTTGCAATCACTCTTTGCTTCGCAAATTACTCAAATTGAGAATCACAAAACGGCTAAAAAAGTGCGCTGGTCGATTGATATAGATCCCCTGGATTTACTTTAAGGTTATATGTTATAAAAAAGTAAACCCATACAAACACTCTGCTTATATTCTTACTTGCAATATTGCGCTTAAATTCATAACCTCATTCATTTAAGCAAAAATTTAAAAGTGCACAACTGCATCTAACTTAATTAGAACTACTTTAAGGCTTAATTAGCAAAGCGGAATAACGCTAAAGATATAAAAAAAGATCTCCAAAGGAAATTACTGTGCCCAGACATATTCGAAATATTGTAATTGCTGCATTACTTGCTGTGCTCGCACTTGCAGCAGGTATTAATGGTTATATTCACCACCAGTTTAAAACTAACATTGATAATAGCTTAAACTCCATTCAGACTTTTGCACAGGTTAAATATAGTGACCTTTCAACATCAATGCTAACGGGCAAAGTTGAACTAAAAAATGTTCGTATTACCGCTGCTTTTTTACCTGAACCAATTACCCTCGGTAACGTTACGCTGGAAACACCAGGCTTTGCGTATATGTTAAATGGACCTGAAAACATCAAAAAAGGAGAGTTTCCTGAACATCTTGGGTTTGCGATTGATGATTTTTATTTCGATTTACACGGTGAAACAGCCGAATGGTTAGATCGATTAGTTAAACGTATGCAACCTGTTTACGCCAGTGAGCGCAAACTATGTGCAGGTAAAAGTATTTTTGGTCCAGCTGATTATAAGGAAATGGGCTACACCCGCTTATTATCAAGCATGCGTATGGCTTATGACTTTAACAAAAAGAAAAAAACTCTCAACATTAGTATAACTGCAAATACTCGAAATATGGGTAATGTGAAGGCCAGCATTTATATTACAAATATTAGCAGTATATCTTCAGCGAATGTGATGCAAGATGGCATGCCGCAGTTAGCTAATGTTGAAATCACTTATAAAGATAAAACATATATGCCGCGCATTGTTAAATATTGTTCTGAACTCAGCAATATGAAAAAAGAAGATTTTATTGATGCTGAAGTAAAACAATCTGATAAATATTTTTATATGACCTGGGGGTTTGCTCCGGGTAAGGGTTTACGAGAAGCTTATAAAGATTTTTTACTAAAATCAGATTTGATGACACTAACAATAACACCCAACAAAGATTTTAATCCGATGATGACTTCTACGATGTCCAGCGATGAATTTATAAATGCTTTAAATGTTACTCTAAAAATTAATGGTTTATTAGTTACTGATCTTAGTTATAAAACACCACCACAAGCCTTTATTAAAAAATTTGAACAACGACGCGCAAAAAACCTGGACTTTGATTCATTATTACGCGGTGAGCCAATTAAACCACCTGTACCAATTAAAAAACCCAAAGTCTATAAAAAAGCACCGGCAAAATATCATAAAATCAACCTGAAAAAAGCACCACAACATCTCACTGATTTTGTGCGAATTACCACAAAGAATGGCAATAAGCGTAATGGCCAGTTAATGCGAATGGATAGTATAAATTTGTATGTACAGAAAAAAGTCAGTGGAGGAAAATTCACTATGACTGTGCCACGCGAAAAAGTTAAAACAATTGAAGCGTATTTTTCAAAATAAATAGTCATTTATAGGTCTGTAATTTAACGCTAAGGGCGCAAAGTTTTTCTTGCATATAGGCAAATGCTCCATGCATTGCTCTCGATAACTGCTCCTGCGTTATTCTCGACAATTGCTCCTTGCATTGTTCTACCTTCGCCCTTCCATGGGCTTGTACTTACAGGCATCCTGCCCTAATGCATTACCTTCACCCATCCCTGGGCTCTTACCTCCTTCGCCCATGCAGTCGTGTGTTTAATAAGCAGAGCCTAAAGAATTAAACCCGATCAGGTGATATAATCTGCTTTTATTGAAGCAAGCCTTAAAAACTCAGGTTATTTATCTAAATCATGAAAGCAGCATTAACCGCATTACTCGAACAAGTTGTCACAAATCTAAAAAAAGACGGCGTATTAGCTGATGATATCAGCGTTAAAATTGTGATCGAACATACCCGTGACCCCAGTCATGGTGATTTTGCCTCAAACCTTGCGATGATGCTGGCTAAACCTTCTCGACAAAAACCACGTGATCTGGCAGAAAAAATTGTTGCCGCTTTGCCTGATAATAATGATATCAATAAAGTCGAAATCGCAGGCCCGGGCTTTATTAACTTTTTCATGAATGCCAATACGCTAACCTTGGTAATACCGGCCATCCTTGATGCTGGTGAAGCCTTTGGCCACTCAACCATTGGTAAAGGTAAACGTGTTCAGGTTGAATTTGTTTCTGCAAATCCGACCGGGCCTCTGCATGTCGGCCACGGCCGTGGTGCCGCATATGGTGCCGCAGTCGCCGATTTGCTCGCAGCGGTGGGCTTTCAGGTACACCGCGAATATTATGTTAATGATGCCGGCCGGCAAATGGACATCCTTTGTGCCAGCGTTTGGGTACGTTACCTGAGTCTCTGCGGTACCTTACCTGATCCTGACTACCTTCCTGAAAATGGATATAAGGGGGATTATGTTTGGGATATTGCAGCCCATATTCACAGAAACAATGGTGACAAATTTCAACAACAATGGGCTGAAATAGCTAAAATACTTCCCGCAGACGAAGCAGAAGGTGGAGATAAAGAAAAGTTCATTGATGCTGTCATTATTCAGGCAAAAGAACGTTTAGGCGCCGAAAACTATCGCTTTATCTTTGACACAGGTTTGAATTATATCCTTGATGATATTCGTGACGATCTTGCACACTTCGGCGTCGTTTATGAAGAATGGTTTTCTGAACGTAGTTTAACCGATATCGGTTTAGTCTCCGCAGCAGTTGAACGTTTACAAAAAAGTGGTCACGTTGAAAAAAGAGAAGGAGCACTCTGGTTTAAATCGACCGACTTTGGTGATGAGAAAGATCGCGTGCTGGTTCGCGCTAATGGGCAATCCACCTACTTTGCCTCTGATATTGCTTACCACATGAATAAACTTGAACGAGGCTATGATCAGGTTATTGACATCTGGGGTGCTGATCATCATGGTTACGTACCACGTGTTAAAGCAGCAATGGAAGCCATCGGCGATGATCCTGAAAAACTACATGTCTTATTAGTTCAGTTTGCTATTCTTTATCGTGGTAAAGAAAAAATGCAAATGTCGACACGCTCAGGACAATTTGTCACTTTACGGCAGTTACGCAAAGAAGTGGGTAGCGATGCAGCACGTTTCTTTTATGTTATGCGTAAATGTGAACAACATCTTGATTTTGATCTTGAGTTAGCAAAATCAAAATCAAACGAAAACCCGATGTATTACATTCAATATGCACATGCACGAGTTTGTAGTGTATTACGGCAACTCGATGAAAAAGGTCTTTCTTACGATCAGGATAAAGGCTTTAATAATCTCGATAAATTAACTGAAAAACATGAGCTAGCATTAATGACAACGTTATCTAAATTTTCAGATCTTGTTGAAACCGCAGCAATAAATCATGAACCCCACCAACTCGCGCATTATTTACGTGAATTAGCCAATGATTTTCATACTTATTATAATGCCCATCAATTTATTGTTGATGATGAAAGCTTACGTAATTCACGTTTAGCTTTAATTAAAGCTAGCAAACAAGTATTACAAAATGGACTCGGCTTACTGGGTGTATCTGCACCTGATAAAATGTAATCTGTAAAGTGATACAATCTATAACTATTGTAAATTAAAATAAGATAAAATTAATGCCAAGAGACTATGCAAAAAGCCAGCACAAAGAACATAAACCTATGCCCGGCTGGGTATGGATGTTAGCCGGTTTAACGATTGGCTTATTTGTTGCGTTACTTGTTTATATTAAAGATAACAGTTCAGGTAAACATACAATTACCGAAACAGTTTCAAAAGTTTTTCAGTCAAAAAAACAAACGGAAACTCGAGGCGTAAAAAAAGATAACTCTTCCCCGCCACCACTCCCTTCCAACAGTAATAAACCGAAGTTTGATTTTTATACTATTCTGCCTGAACTGGAAGTTGCCATTCCTGAACAGGAACTTATTAATACGGCTGAGAATTTAACAACCAGCAGTTCAAAAACCAACCAGAAATATATGCTCCAGGCCGGGTCTTTTAAGAAGTATGAAGAAGCAGATAAACTTAAAGCACGGTTAGCATTACAAGGTATCGAAGCAGGTATTCAAAAAGTGAGAATTAATGATACCGATACCTGGCACCGTGTTCGTATTGGCCCACTCAATAATATCAAAGCCTTAAATCAGACGCGCAGACGCCTAAGAGATTTAGGTATTGCATCTATTGTTGTTAAAAATAAAAGTTAATCCTTTGAATTAACAAATTATGCACTACCTGATTATTCTGCTATTTGTTATTGCACTTTTATTCGGCCCGCAATGGTGGGCGCAATATACTTTTCGCCGTTACTCAAAACCTTTAGACAGCCTTCAGGGTACTGGTGGTGAACTTGCCCGACACCTGCTCGATAGATTTGAAATGTCGCATGTCAAAGTAGAAAAAACAGAGCCTGGTTCTGATCATTACGATCCCACAGATCAAATTGTACGCTTATCACCAAATAATTATGACGATAAATCATTAACAGCGGTTGCCGTTGCAGCACATGAAGTTGGTCATGCTATTCAACATTTTCGTAAAGAACCATTATTAGCCTGGAGAAGTCGCCTGGCTATTTTTGCTAATGCAGTACAAAAATTTGGCGTATCAGCAATGATGGTTATGCCATTTGTAACCGCAATAACACGTGCTCCGGCACTCGGCGGCGCTTTATTTTTTATTGGCATTGGCTCAATGTTTATGGCCACGCTTGTTCATCTCATCACCTTACCCGTAGAAACAGATGCCAGTTTCAATAAAGCATTACCTATTTTGGAATCGGGTTATATTGATGCTGAAGACATACCAAAAGTACGACGCATTTTACGTGCTGCAGCTTTAACTTATTTGGCGGGCTCGTTATCAAGTCTGTTAAATTTATGGCGCTGGATAGCAATTCTTAGAAGATAAACACGTAGCCCGGATGAAGTGAAATGTAATCCGGGAAAGCTTTATTTACCCACACCCGAATTTCGCTTCGCTACATCCAGGCTATTACGTGGCTTAAATTGAGCGCAGCGTCGGGCTGAAGCCCGACCTACATAAACCAAACAATAAATTTACCCTTCTTCAGTTAAATTATCCGGGGTCAAGGTGTCGGAGGCACATGAGAAAAATTCTCATTAATTTTATATTCAAAGGGATTTGATTAATAAATTAAGATTCACTTAAATTATAATGTTTCTCAACGGCATCTAATATTTTCCAGGTACATTTCATTCCTTTAGGAAAGATAACGTAATCACCTCGTTCCATATGCACAGGCTCACCACCTTCGGGAGTGACTATCGCCTCACCTTCAACAAAGTAACATGACTCCGTCATTTGATATTCCCAAGGAAACTCTGAAACTTCTTTTTCCCATATTGCCCAGTCAAACACACCCATGACTTCCATCTTCATTGATGAAACATTTTTTTCTACTAAAATTTGATCCACTTTTAAAGCCTCTAAATTTATTATAATACTGTTGTAAGTCGGTCTCATAGTGCCCCTCCTTAAGAAATATTTAAGAGGGTATCAGGCCGACATATTGAGCGAACAACACATACTCTTTTAGCAACACCGCGTTGGGCTGGCAGCTCTATGGCGTCCATGCCATTGCTGCATAAGTACATCCTTGTACGTAAAGCCCAACCTACATTTAAATCAATGATTTATATAACAATGTGAAATAGTTTTCGTTCTAGCAAGGCGGATATGATTGAAAAAACGGAGCTTACACAAAGTAAGTGAGTATTTTGAAATCATATCCAACGCCGCTAGAGCGGAAAATATAAGCATCAATTACACCACTTTTGTACACGCACTCTGGCCTGCGACATCGCCTGCTCATATTGTTTCTTATTCAGCAATATCCGGTTACCTTTTTCATCAAGATCATATAACGCACCTGAATTTTCATAACGCTTTAATTGATCACGCGAAGCGTTACAGCGTGTTATTTTAAGCTCCGCTTGTTCTTTCTTTTTTCTTTTCTCATCTGAGATTGATTTTTTTTCTGCGTCTAAAGCATTAATAAATTTTTTTTGTTTATCAACGCGTTCTTGTGCGCCTGATGCGGCCGATGAATTTCCAGAATCAATATAATGATTCTTTATTTCAACTTCTTTTGCATTTTTATTATCAGGTCGACTGCCATAATGAACCTGGCCATCTTCATCAATCCATTTATAGACTGTTGCTGCATTTAATACGGGCATTAAGATAAAGACAAAAAAAAGATATAAAAAAGCTTTGTTAAAATTCATAACATTAAACCTTTTAGCTTAACCGTTCTAAACGCAAACGCTGCCTGTCATCAAACAAACGCCGTGCGCCAATCCATGTTGCTAATATTGCAGAAAACCCTGTTCCTGCTGTTATCAAAAACATAATTAATATTTGGTATTTTACCGCTTCTATCGGTTCTGTGCCCGATAATATCTGGCCGGTCATCATCCCTGGCAAACTCACCAAGCCGGCAGCAGCCATGGCATTTATCATCGGAATCATACCAATTCGAACACTATCTCTTGTAATATCGCCAATAGCTGTTCGCCAGTCCTGACCTAAAATAAGTCGTGCTTCAATCACATCGCGTTGTTGCCACGCCGTTGTGGTTAATTTATCTAACGCAAGTGAAACGCCCGTCATGGTATTACCTAACATCATACCTAATAATGGAATAGCATATTGTGGGGTATACCACGGATCAGTCCCGACAACGACAATTAAAGCATAGACCGTTAAGGTAAAAGAAGAGACAAACATGGACAAGGTGCCTAAGCCATAACCCCACAAACCACCAAAACGCTTTTGCTGCCGCGCCATTACTTCTCTTCCGGCAATTAATAACATAAAGATAGATAATGCTGCCACCAGAAATAAATTAACCTGTGCAAATAATGCTTTTAAAACTAATCCGATCAATAAAAGTTGTACAACCGTTCTTATTGCGGCAATAACAATACGACTGGTAAGACCTAATTTTAAAATGAAAGATAAAAAAGCAAGTAATAAAACAAGTACAGCGGCCATTGATAAATCAAAAGATGATAATGAAATGACATTCATGCCATCACCTCCTTTATTTCATTGTTAT
>VAPK010220197.1_pt1 | contig 22583 bp, 25 predicted proteins | sample 3395031 | NCBI WGS metagenome assembly VAPK01 (sample SAMN08290443, study PRJNA428436) | hydrothermal vent metagenome | isolation source: Deep-sea hydrothermal vent chimney 1 | place: Pacific Ocean: Juan De Fuca Ridge
GAATACTGTTCGTGTATCCTGATAGATGGCAAGTATCGTAGCATTCCCTGTGTTTTGTGAACCAGACATGATATATTTTCGTATTTTTAGTTCACAAAAATTAAAAACTAATTTTTATTTGTGAATAAATTCGTGCATTTTGGGTAAATCATGAAATAACTGAAACGGAAGTTTAGATTCTGCATTAAAGATCATAACAATTGTAAGAAATATAATCATCATATCCGTATAAAAATTACAATTTTTATGATACCAAAGTTCCAACGCCCCTTTATAAGGAGCAATGTAAAGCCGGTCGAATTCATGCGGATTCATGTCTGTTTCCGAATGAAACTTTTCTTCATCGGCAAAAATAATAGATGCAATACCGGTAAGGCCCGGGTGGACATCATAAATCTTATCCTGTATTTCTTTACTGTACTTATCAAAATCAACCTTCATAAGCGGACGCGGGCCTATAATTGACATATTCCCTATTAAAATATTAAATAACTGTGGAAGTTCATTTAATTTTGTCTTCCGGAGAATACGACCAACTGGTAAAACCCGGGGGTCATTACGAAGCGTGATACTTCCTGTCCCCATTTTTGAACTACCTTTTACCATAGTAGCAAACTTCCAGATTTTAAATGACTTATTTTCAAATCCAATCCGATTTTGACCGTAAAAGATATAATGTTCCCCTGTTGCCAAAAGAATCAACATAACAGGGATAAGAAGTGGCGACAAAATTACAATTGCGACAAAAGATAATATTATATCAATGAGCCGCTTAAAAACACGTCTATACATAATTTAGAACCTTACATTTTTTGATCAAGACCTTTTCCTGTTTCAATATGATGAAAATTTGGTAAATACCGATGTAAGATATCCACGATAGCTTTTTTACTTATATTGCTTGACTCGAATAACTTATGAAGCTGATCAAAAATGGCATCTATCTCCTCAATGCTTCTTTTTTTAGAGTTTTTTACTACTCCCAAGTTAATAAAAGATTCTGTATCCAACACCTCCTGAGAAGTATAAAATTCCTCATACGGTTTCTCACCAGATGTGTCCGAATTAAAAAAGTAAACGGGATAACTCGATGAATTCTCATTAAGCAGTAAAGCTTTTTGCCTAGCTTCTTCTTCCGTTTTACAAATATCCGGTTTCAGTCCAGGTGTTTTTAATAAATCGAGGGCAATTTGATCAAAAGGAATCATGTCCCTGTTTTCATCCAATTTCGGAAAGAATATATCTCCTGACTCTCCCATGATAGAAGCCATTAAACACAGCTGACCCGATTCTTCCGGCGAAACAAAAAAACGTCGAATATCACGAGGACATGACCAGGGTTGCTTTTTATTTAACCGCTCCAGAAAGCCCAGAGGAAGACTCCCATTTGAAAAAGCCACATTAGCAAACCGGGCTGTTTTAATGGGTAGTTTGTTTGCATAAGCCATAATCAATTCTTCCATTAACTTTTTACTTGCGCCCATAATATTTACGGGATTGGCTGCTTTGTCAGTAGAAACACAGAAAAAATGCTCTGGTGGAAACCTTAAAAGCAACTCCAGCAACTTACGAGCACGGAGCACGTTATTTTCAATCATGGCCTCAATAGAAAAAATATCTTTTTCACTGCGTACATGTTTATGTGCTGCAAAATTAGCCACGACATCAAACGGTCCATGATATCGGAATATCTTTTCAAACACCCTGTCGCCAAAGTTAACAGGATAAGTTACAAAATCATCAGGAATATTATACCCAACAGCACTTCTTAGATCCCTAACCAGTTCTGTTAATCCGTTTTCATTAATGTCAACAACGATTAACTTTGACATCTTAAATTTTAAGATTGCCTTGATATAAGAGGATCCAATCGTTCCCGCACCACCAATGACCAAGACTTTTTTCCCGTTTATCCTTTCTTCAAGTTCTTTATCATATTTCAACAAGTCTTCTGTCAACAAGCTTTGAGGTCGTTTTGTAACATATGTAGAAATAAAGTTATTAAGATTAAATTTTAAAATCATAATATAAAATTTATGTTTAGAATATTATATTTTACTTCTCCTTTCCGTACCCGGGGATAATGGCACTGCTGGGCATGTTTACCACCCTGTCAGCAAACCAAACGGAGTTTTCAAGGTCATCGGTCTGGCAATCGGCAAACATAGGTAAACGATTCATCAACTCCCAAACAGGACGGGTCATCGCTCCATTTTGATTGGTGTATTCCAATAATTCATCCCGTTGGGTTCTATCTTTAGTAATAATAGCGTTTAGCCAATAATTGGATCTGCAATTTTCAGGTTCTTCAAAGAATTGGAATTCTGTATTTTTAAAAAACTCCTTGTATTCCTCTGCCAGTTTCCGTTTTAACTGAAGTAAATAATCGAGACTTTCCATTTGGGCACAACCTAGGGCGGCGTTAATATTTGTTAGCCTGTAGTTGTAACCAATATAATCATGAATATATTCCCAGGGATGAGGAACTTTGGCCTGAGTAGTAAGGTGGTTGGCTAATTTAGCCAACTGTTCATCATTTGTCAATATTATTCCTCCGCCACCGGTAGTAATGGGTTTGTTGCCATTAAAACTCAAAATACCCAATTTGCCAAACGTTCCGGTATGTTTTCCATTGTAATAACTACCGATACTTTCAGCAGCATCTTCAATTAAAGGAATGTTGTAGCGTTTACAAACATCCTGCAATTCGGTTAATTTTACCGGATGGCCAAAAGTATGCATGGGTACGCAGGCGGAGATGCGTTGATTGGTGGTTTTATTGTAAGCTGATAGCTGCTGGCTGCTGGCTGCTGTTTGTTGTATTACCCTCATTTCAACATTTTTTTCCAGCCAGGCTTCTAACGCTGATGGAGATAAACCCATGGTTTCTTTATCAACGTCAATAAAAACAGGTTTTGCCCCTGTATAAGAAATAGCATTGGCAGTAGCAATAAAAGTGAGTGCCTGTGTAATGACTTCATCATCTCGCGACACTCCAACCAATTGCAAGGCAATGTGTAAGGCTGCTGTGCCATTCATAGCGGCAACCGCGTATTTTGCACCTGTATATTCGGCACACATTTTTTCAAACCTGCCTACAAATTCTCCGACACTGGAAACAAAGTTGGAGTCGATACACTCATTCAAGTACTTTTTTTCATTCCCGATAAAACGTGGATCGTGGAGGGGAATAAATTCTTTAGGTTCCTGAAAAGTGGAACGGATAAAGTTCGTGATTTTTTTATATGATTCCATTATTTTTTAAGATTCTTCTATTACTTTAATAAATTTTTTAGCCAAAGAAGTATAATTCAATTCATTTATTGCATACACATGGCCTTTCCTCCCCATGGCAGTTCTTTCTTCTACGGAAAGTTTAAAAATATATTTAATTGCTTTAATTACTTCTGATTCGTTTTCTGCTGTTATTTGAATACCGCAACCAACTCTTTCGACTAAACAATTTGGTTCATCCGCAGCAAATATGACTGGTTTTCCTGCCAACATATAATCAGTTACTTTATTAGCGGCTGTCCCATATTTGAACAATTCGCTTTTTACTCCAGCAATAAAAGCTATATCAAAATTTTTTAAAAGATCCGGTATTGAAGTCTTATTTACAGGTGGTAAAAAATAGACATTATTCAAATTTCTTGCCTTATTTATTAATGCTCCTTTACTTGGCCCTTTTCCAATCAAAATAAAAGAAAACCGATCATCATGGATGTTTTCTGCCGCATTGATTAAAACTCCCAAAGCATTGGATGGCGCGTGACCTCCGGCATATCCAATAATGATTTTATTTTCTTTTCGAAGATGCTCAAATAAACCTAAGTGCTCAATTGGTATTTTCTCCTTATTATTAAACCAGTCATCTTCATGAAAACCATTGATAATATGTGAAAACCTACCGGGCTGTAATCCATGCTGTATTAAGTACTCTTCTGCATTCCCAAGCATAGATATATAGCAATTACAGTTTCTGCATGCAAAATTTTCTGCTTTTTGCAATAACCAAATATATGGGTGGTATTTTGAATAACCCCCAATAATCATCGGTGATAAAGGCCACATATCATGTAACTCAAAAATTAGTTTAGCCTTATTTTTTTTTGCAATTAAATAAGCTGGATAAATGTCAAGCGGATAGGTAGAAGATGCAATAACGACATCCGGATTAAAATCTCGAACAATCCTGTTTTTATATTTAAATAATTTGTAAACAAAGGTTAAGATATTCAGAATGCGTCTGATTCCTGAAGAATTATATTTAGGCGTTTTCAACCAAATATAATTTATCCCTTCGATGTTTTCTACATAAAAATCTTTTGTCACAGAGGGTTGAATTGTTCTTAAATGTGAATAATTCGCACCAATAATGTTAACGTTATGACCAAGTTTAATCCATTCCTTTGCTAAATAATAAGGTCTGAAATGCATTCCCAATTTAGGATTGCCAGCATAATGATCGATATATAATATCTTCATCTTTTCGTTTTACAAAAACAATCTTATAACCTCAAATGCTTCAGCATACTGGCATCCAATCTGCACTCCCCTGGTACGAGCCAGTGAAAAAATAAATTCTTCAGACAGATAATCTCGGAACCCTTGTGATCCATACATTTTTAAGGCATTAACCTTGGCCTGTATATGTTTTCCCTGAAGTTTGATAAAACATTGTGTATTAAAAGTTAAGTTATTCCAAATTAATTCATAACCAAGTAAAGTTGTATTTTTGAAGGCTCTTAATCCTTCCTGCGCAATAGTGGTATGATCTTGGTGAATATCATTTAAACTTGGGATAAATACCAGATCAAAATTCATAGATTGCCTGATCCTGATTAATTCTTCCAAAATTTCCTGACGAACATAGTTAAGTTTACGAACCTCATAATTATAAACCAGTAAATTCTCACTTTTGACTCCTAATTCTGCTGTAGCATTTCTGACTTCTGTTTTCAGAATGTCTTTGGGAAATCCTTCTGGTACTGATTTCTCGGCAGTAGAAAATGCAGCATACACTACATTTTTCCCTTGTTCAATGAAATAATTGATACTAGCTCCCAATCCTAATTCACCGTCATCAGTGTGTGGAGCTAACACTAAAATATTATTTAAATTCTTTATAAAACTCATAATATATTAAAATTTACTTGTAAAAAGCCTTTCGGTATAAATACGAATACCCCATTTCCGAATGTAGTCTCTTAGATCGTCTGTTTCTTCATCTTCGTTACCCCAATATTCAAATGATTCAACATTAAATCGAAAATTATTCAATTCAATAAAAGGAAAGTCAATCTTTATTTTTGGATTATTTTCTGAAGATCAAAAAATTTAATCATTAAGTTTAAATTAAATAGTTTGCCTTACAATATCATCAATATTAATTTCTCCCAACAAGGTCATATCACCATGGCCCGGGCAAATTATCGTGTCACCATCAAATTGATTGAATATCTTATTAATTGATTCGTCGGCCATTAATTTGTCTCCGTGTTTCGATTTGGTATGTACTTTTACCCCAGGAATTAATGCATCCCCAGTAAATAAATACTTGCTAATTTCAAATGAGATACAATCGTTATTATGACCTGGGGTATAAATTACAGAGGCTTTAACATTCGTAAATAATTCAACCCCTGAATCATGCTGAACAACTATAACATTCTTGTTCTTAACCTCATATGGCATTTCCATATAGTAAGATCCGTTTGCTTTTGACGAATATAAACCTACTTGTGATGGTTCAGATGCAAATATTTTAATAGCTGGAAATTGTTCGGCTAAATCGTTAATTCCATAAATATGATCAATGTGAGAATGCGTTAAAAGAATTCCTTTTAATTCTTTATGGTTTGAATTAATCCATTCTATAATCTGACCACTATCACCAGGGTCGATTACCCAAACCCATCTCTCCTCATCCGAATAAATTATGTAAGAATTAGATGAGAGAATTTTATTAGTGAACTTTACAACTTTCATTTATTGCGGCTGCCAAATTTATAATTGAGTTTTTCATTTTGAACAAAACTCAACTAAAACTCCGTTTGTTTTCTTTGGATTAAGAAATCCTATATCCATTCCTTCGGCTCCTTTGCGGGACATTCTATCTATCAGCCTAAACCCATTTTCTTTCGCATTATTTAAAGCTTCGTTTGTATTGTCAACAGCAATAGCAATATGGTGTATTCCTTCGCCTTTTTTTTCTATAAAAGAAGCAATGGGTCCTTCTGGAGCAGTCGATTCTAATAACTCAATTTTAGTTTGACCAACTTGAAAAAAGGCTGTTTTAACAAACTGATCCGCAATAGTTTCTATTGCATAACATTTTGTCCCTAACAACTTTTCATAAATTGGGATGCTTTCATTTAAACTTTTAACAGCAATTCCTATGTGTTCAATTCCTTTTGCTTTCATACTACTCAATTAAAAAACTAAAAAGATTTACCTTCACTTTGAAGTTGCTCTTTGAGAATAATTGCTATCAATTTAAATGATGTTAGATTTCCAATTTCTTCAATAGGAAAAACAACATCAAATTCTTCCTCTAGGGCAACAACTAAACCCAAATGTTTTAATGAATCCCAATTATCCAAATTATCTTGATTGGATTCAATATTTATTAGGTCCATAGGCGTTTCAAAAACAGCCCCCATAATTTCTTGTATTCTTAATTCAATTTTATCCATTATAGTTTTTAATTTTAATATAATCTACTTCATGTTCGTTGTAATCAGCTACTAATAATTTGTAGAATTTATTGTATGCCACCTCTTTTACAATCTGAAAACCTGAGTCTTCATAGAAATGGGATACCGGCTTGTTTTTAATCGTAGGAAAAAAAGCAGCCGTAATTTCATCAACCCCGTTTTGTTTGCATTTATTAACAAAATAGTTCATAATTGCTTTTTCAATATTTCGCCCCATTATCCTACAGCTCATAATAAAAGAGTCAATATTTACAGTGTGGTTGTTTTTATTAACAATGATAGCCGCAGTTAATCCACTATCCCCAAATTTGTCTTTAACAGAAACAGAAAATATTGTATCGTTTTTGTTACTCATGAACAATTCAATTTGATTTTCTGTATATCTTTTTGTGGTTAAATTAAACTGATTGGTTTTCTGTGTTATTTGAGCAATTCTTGGTATTTGAGTTAAATCATTTTCTTTTATGGTAATCTCAATTTCAGTAGAAGCCAGATAATCTTCTATTGATTGATATTTAACCTTCTCCTCATTACGCAATGATTGTGATTTATATTGTTTGGTTTTTTCTACATCAACTGTATCCCCTGACAAATAAAAATGTCGGTTGACTAGTTTCAATAACTGACTTGGATAATCGTAAATGGCAGTTGGCACATGTAAAGTAAGAATTTCGGGTATTTGATCCTTAATTAAGTTGATTTCAAAAGAAGAATCATCTACAAATACTAGGCTATTTAATCCAATATTTAACTCTTTTGCAATTTCTCTTAAATTGGTTGATTTATCTTGCCAATTAACTTTAGAGATAACAATATTTTCTTTAGTTAATTTCATATCAGGATGTTCTTTCAAAACGGCATCCACATCTTCTGGATTGTTTTTACTGCATAATCCAATAATTACTCCTTGATTACTAAGCCAAACAGCCAATTGCTGTACCTTATTATACATCTGACCAATTTTTGACTGAGATGACATATCAATTCCTGTCATGCCATCTTCTCCTAATATTCCTTTCCAAAGGGTATTGTCACAATCAAATATAATTGCTTTTTTCAACAATCCTGTAAATCTGAATATTATGGAAGAAAGCTCATAAACATACTCTTTCCAAAATGCAATTGTATACAAGGTTTTAGATAGAAAGAACATTCGAAAATCAAAAGTATTAGCCACGCCAACTTTTGCAATTGTCAAATTAACATCTAACAGTTGGAGATTGGTTTCCTTCTTAGAATAAAGATATTCATTCAAATTTTTGGAAAGTAATTCAGTTTTAGAAGGTCTTACCGCATTTGAATATATGGCAATGGAGGAAAAAGTATTAAAAACAACTGCTGGCACTAACCGTAAGTTATCAAGAACTAAATCTATTTCAGATTTAATCGTATTAAATAATGATGAAATCTGTTCTTCAGTAAAATCCTCTATAAAATCAGCATGCTTATCAATGAAATTTAAAAGATCGTAGTGAACTACAACTAATTGGACATCCTTACAATTATAGCTATCTTGTATTATATTATCATAATCACCAAACTTAATTATCGGATTTAATTTAGACTTACGCAAATTATAAGCTAAAACATCTTTTACTTGATTACAAATAATATTAGATAGAATATTAATTCTATAAGGAGTAACGTCATCAACTTCTTTAGCTAAGAGAACATTTTGTTTTAAAATTTCTGAATATTTTAAATTTTCCATAGTATAGAGTTTAAATCATAACCTGTCCACCATTTATACGAATATTCTCACCAGATAAGAAATTAGACTTTTCGCTTGATAGAAAGCTAACAGCTCCTGCTACGTCTTCTGGAGTTGCTAACCTTCTAAGAGGTGTTTGAGCTATTGTCAGTAGTTTCATTTTTTCAGGAATATCTGAAGTCAACTCTGTGCTAATTATACTCGGAGAAACCATATTTACATTTATTCCTTTTGGAGCAAGTTCGATTGCTAAGGATTTTGTGAAACCAACTAAAGCAGCCTTTGCGGTTGCATAATGAGTTAAGTTAAGATTGGGTTTATCGGAATAAACAGTACCAATAGTTATTATCTTTCCATATTTGTTAGCAATCATACTTGGAGCTATTTTTTTTATCACCTGCAGATTTGCTTTAATATTTAATTCTAATTGATAAATAAAATCAGTCCATAATAAATCTGAAACCTTTATAGGTGGAATTGAAGATGCTGCACAATTTACGAAAACATCAATCTTCTCAAATTTTCTGACACCATAGTCAACTAACTCATTTATCTTACCTTCATCTGAAATATCTGCTTGAAATATTTCTGCTTTACGCCCAATCCTATTTACTTCATTTTGAATGGTCTTTGCTTCACTTTTATTACTATTATAATGAATAATTATATTAAAACCATCTTTCGCCAGCTGAAAGCAAGTTGCTTTTCCAATTCCTCCTGTTCCACCAAGAATCAAAGCTGTTTTGGTTTTTGGATCGGAAGGAATAACCATTTTTTCAGATACTTCTTGTTCAATAACCTTGACTTTTGAAATACCACGAGTAACAATTTGCCTGTTTTGATTCAATATCTCAATATTGAGTTCTATAATCTGATCTCTGTCATACTTCTTAATAACCTCGGCAGTAACGGTAATTACATCCCCAATACGAACGGGTAAAAGAAATTCAAGAGTTTGGGAAAACCAAAGAGCTCCATCTCCAGGTAATTTGGTCCCAATTATAGTTGAAATGAATGAAGCACTTATCATCCCATGAACCACGGGTTTTTTAAAACTGGTTTTTGATGCGAACTCTTTATCTACATGAAGTTTATTATCATCCCCTGTCAAATCTACAAATTTATCAATATCTGCTTGTTTTACGGAATGAGATAGCGTTTCTTTTGTGCCTACTAATATTTCACTATATTTCATATTTCAAATAAATTAATATACAATAATGGGGGATACTTTTACGTCTTTTGTCGTCATATAAGCATTCGCTATGGACCATCCTGCTCCAATGGCGCTCAAGAGGATTCTTTTTTCTCCATCAAGTTTCCCATCAAGTTCAGAAACAATGGTCAAAGGAATAGAGGCGGCACTGGTATTGCCATATTTTTCCAGACAAAACGGAACTTTATTAGGATCAAATTTCAATCGCTTAATAATAAAGTCTATCATAAATTTATTTGCTTGATGGGATATTAAATAATCCACATCAGCAGCAGTAATATTAGCTTCGCTTAGGAGTTGCCTTATTTGTTTAGGTATTGCCGTTACCGCATGATTAAAGGTAGCCATACCATCCATCGTGATGTCCACATCTCTCCGGTAATTGCCTTCTTCCCTTTCTTTATCAATTAAACTGTCTGCGGTTAATTGATAACGAAAACCTCCATGGGGTACAATTACATCTTTTGCTCCTCCTCCCCCAGCAGTCAACAAAAAAACAGATTCTTTAAAATCGCCTTTCTCGACAAGACAAGCTGTTCCAGCATCTCCATATAACGGAAAGTTAACCCTATCCCTTGGGTTTACAAGCTTAGACATAGTTTCTCCGACCAACACTAATATTCTATCTACTCCCGGCATGGACGCATAAGCAAAGGCTGCAGAGAGCGCATAAATAAACCCTGAACAAGCCAAAGACATATCTATGCAAGCAGTGCTATCAGGCAATCCCAATCTATGCTGCAAGATAGAAGAAGTGGGCGGCATAATGTAATCTGGTGTAAGTGTAAGAAATATGAGCATATCAATAGATGCCGGATCAATATTGTTGTCATCTATTAATTTCGTAGCAGCTTTATAACATAGATCTGAAGTACACACATCCTTTTCTACAAAACGTTTTTCTTTAATACCGATTGTGTTTACCATTTTTTCAATTGTTTCTTTCGGCATCATATACCCCAAATCATAGTTCGAAAAAACTTTAGGGGGTATGCAGGCGGAAATAGCAGTTATCCCAACATTTTTATATCTTATTGTTGCCATATTTAAAGTTTATCTTAGGGTAACACCCCCATCAATTGTTAGTACAGTACCTGTAACCCATTTAGCGGCATCAGATAATAAATAGATTATTCCATTAGCAATATCGGCAGGTTCGCCAAATCCCAATGGATATTTCTTTTTCTCATCAAGTATTTGTTCTTCAGTTACTATTCCGTTAGACAACATTTCAGTAGGGATAAAACCAGGCTGAATGCAATTTGAAGTAATTCCCCTACTTGATAATTCCAATGCCAGAACTTTAGAAAATGAGTTTATAGCACCTTTGGAAGCAGCATAAATCGAATTCCCTTTATCGGCATAAGCAGTTGATATTGAAGAAATGAAAACGATAGACCCACCCTTACTGATTTTTTTAAGTTTTAATAATTTCTGGATTAGCTGCATAGATGAAAATATATTAATTTGAAAGATTTCATCTATATCTTCATTAGAAATGAACTTTACAGGAATAGTTTTTGTTATACCAGCGCACAAAGCAAGCCCATCCATTTGAGGGAGCGCTTTTGCTAATTTATCTATATTTTCTTTACACTTCAAATCAAAAGGTAACTGAATATGTCCTTGCCTTTGTAATTGATTAAAAGTGTTGTTTAATCGTTCTTCATTCCTGCCGGATATAATTAATTTGGCACCTACTTTTGAACATTCAATAGCAGTACAAGCACCCAAACCAGATGAAGCTCCACTCACAAATATCGTTTTGTTCTCAAGAAAGAAAGAAGATTTGCTCATTTCAGTTTACCAATTACACAGTTCAGTTTACCAATTACACGGTTATACAAATTCTCGATCGTATTACTACTCCTAATATCATTACCCGTAAGAAGGACTTCAAATTCTTCATCAATCATAGCAATTATGGATAAAGCCACCAGAGAATCCCATTCTTCAATATTTTTAAAATCAGTTTTTATATTGATACTATCAATATCTGTATCCTCAAGCTCTTCACAAAAGTGTTTAAAAAATTCATCTAGTGTCATCATTTTTTTAATCTATTTTATAACTTATATTAATAATATTTTCATACCCCTTAATATTCCATAATGATCTGATCATTTTATCAGGATACATTCGCGCCACGATTTTTTGAAGGGTATCATCTGTTCCACATTCATAGAACTCGTTAACTCCATCAGATACCATATTATGAACCATAGATGTCCATAATACAGGATGAGTAATGTGCTTTATCAAATTATTTTTAATTTCATCAACGTTGGTATGGATCTGACCATCCACACATTGATAAATTGGAATAGTCGGTTCATTAAAAGATGTTTTCATTATTATTTTACCTAGTTCTTTTTCCGCTTCGAGCATGTAAGGAGAATGAAAAGAACCAGCAATTGGCAATGGAACAGCTCTTTTTGCCCCTTCTTTTTTAAATGCTTTACAAGCAAGGCGAATACCTTTTTTTGACCCTGTAATCACAACTTGTCCGGGACCGTTGTAATTTGCAAAATAAATTGGTTCACCAGATTCTTTATGTATTTCTTTTATTCTTCGATTAATATATTCATCAGAAAGCCCAATTACAGCCCCCATTGCAGTTTTTTGGTTTTCACAAACCTTTTGAGCAATAAGCGCTCTGTTTAATACAAGATTTAAACCATCTTCAAAGGATATTGCTTTGTTTACAACCAAGGCAGCAAATTCACCCAAAGAATGACCAGCCACAATATCTGGAATAATTTCGTTTTGAGTGAGTGCTAAGATAGTGCTATATAAAAAAACAGCAGGTTGTGTGTTTTTGGTCTCCATTAATTCTATCTCAGAACCTAAAAACATTACGTCTGTAATTCGTCTGCCTAATATCTCATTTGCATGCTCAAAGTAATCACGAGCTATAGGAAAATTATCATACAATTCCTTTCCCATTCCTTCTCTTTGAACTCCTTGTCCAGGAAAAATAAATGCTCTCATATTTATAATGGTTTAGCCCCCTATTAATAGGACAATTTAGTTTTCTGTTGCAAATATAAACTCAATTCAATAAATTACAAGAATAATCGGCTAAATTTTATTTTGAGGTGCTAGGCATAATATTTATCGAGTCAGGAGAAGAAGAAATCTCTATTTCTTGCACCTTGATTTGAGGAGATGAATTGCTTAATCTTTCTATTATTAGCTTCAGCCAAAGCATTGGTTTCACCGTGTAAAAAATAATTCATAATTTCTTATTCATTACTCTCTACAAGGGTTTTGAAATTAAGCACCTCATCGATTTGTTCGTTTTCTACATTTTCGTACCATTGATGTAACTTTTTGTCAATTTGCAGATAATGCTTCCCGATATCTTTCTTGCTCATAAAATTCAGACTTTGACAAACCATCGCAAGAGATCCGGTCTCTTTAATGTCTTTGAGTATTGCAACCTTTTCTTCAATACTCCATGTTCTTTTTGCTTTCATGTCTACAAAATTAGTGTTTTAAATTACACTAATCAAGTCCAGGTATTTAGGGGGCTGTTACACTTTAACTTCTGTTTTTAAGAATGTCTCTATGGAATCCTTCCGGTACAGATTTCTCCGCAGTAGAGGAATAAACCAAATTCTTGCCTTGTTCTGTTAAATAATTGATACTCCCACCTAAACCTAATTCACCATCATCAGTGTGTGGAGCAAGAACTAAAATATTATTCTGGTTTTTTATAATATAAAATTCATGACACATTAAAATTTACTTTTAAACGGTCTTTTTGTATAAATACGAATACCATATTTCCTAATGAAATCTCTTAAATCATCGGTCTCTTCATCTTCTTCTCCCCAATATTCAAATGTTTCGACATTAAAACCAAAGTCTCTGATTAATATATTAGGATATTCCACACGTATTAAAGGAGTTATACCATGATAATGAGCTATCGGCATATAATTTTCTATTATTCTCTCAATAGTTTTAATACGGTCTTCAATATTTTCTATCGGATTAATATCTATTAGAAATCGTGCCGGGTTACCAGCATATACACCGCTATTCTTTATGCTTTTAAATACAGTTGATTGGGCAGCAATAACTACGTTGTCTACAATATTAACACCCATTAAAATCACACTTCGAAATCCTACGCTAACTTTATTCCCGATTTTTACTCCTTTGAAAATAGCAGGATTCCCATCAAGCACAGATAGCCAGTAACCGTGAGTCAAGACAGTTGTTTCCTCGGAGAATCCTACATCATCACCGATTTCTATCGGCTCGCAAATATTAAAAAACGCATTTTGCAAACCACATCTGTCTCCGATCTTGAAATTTGCATTAGGATACTGTCTGCCCCCCCCGCCGATTCTCAAGCCAGAGGAGTTATATAAATAGTTGCCTAAAGTAATGTTGTTACCCTTTATGACAGCATTATTCCCGAGACGACTGTAATCTCCAATTTTAAAATTACCTCTGATTTGCACGTCAATGTTATTTCCAAATTGAACATTATGTCCTATCTCTATTGAATTGGCAATGATTCTAATACCTTTTTTTTCATTTATGTATTCCATATCTGTTTATTTAATTTATAAAATATTTCATAATCTAACTGGTTTTAAAGTGTATAAATCTAACCACTTTTACACCTTAAACAACCTGTCCTATTTTTGGGATACATAACAAAAATCTGATTATAAATTCTCATATAATCTGACTAATTTCTGTTTTTCAATGCTCCAATTAAAAAATTTTAAAGCAATCTTTCTTCCATTATTGCCTAATTCTTTAGCAATATAAGGGTTATCATATAAATATTGTATTGCATTTGCTATCTCATCAATATTAGATGGATTTACACAAACACCAAATTTATATTTGTCAATCATTTTCTTTGCATAAGTGGTATCTGAAATAATTACAGGAATGCCTAATAACATGTATTCATAAACTTTTGTTGGCAAAATATCTATTTTAGGGTATTGTCCTATTGAAAGAAGAGTAGATATTCCCGCAAAGCATTCATTTAACACTCCAGGAATCTCATTTTTATTTATAAATCCACGATAATCAACAAAACTATATTCCGGAAGCAACATTAATTCTTTTTGATAATTTTTAGGTGTAAACACACCCGCTAAAATCAATTTTACTTCTGCCTTGGCGGCGGCGGCTATTAAATGTGTAATTCCTCGATTATATGATAAACTGCCAATATAAGCAACTGTTTTCTTTTTTTCAAATGGAATCATCTTTTGCTTTGAATGTGATTTATCTAAAACTGGGAAATTTGTTATAAAAATGGATCTAATGGCTCTATTTTCAAAATAGTCTTTTCCATTTAATGTGCAAACTTGTACAACAGCGTCAATCCTTTTACATACATAGGCTTCATATTTCATAAATATATTAGCAACAACATTCCGTAAAATGCCAGGAATATATTGTTTCTCCCGAATTTGTTCACCATAAAATTCGTGGCTATCAAAAATTACTTTTTTACCACGTTTCCTTAGCTTTAGTCCAATTGGCAAAAGTTCAGGATCATGGAAATGATATATATCTGCATTTACTTGTAATGCTTTTTTATAAATTTCTTTTGGCCTTTTAATTATACGTTGCAAGCGATTTTTAACAGGGATGTTTAATGATATGCGTTTAACACCACTTTCAATATCTTCAAATGCAGTTTCTCCACAGGCAATGAGTGTAACATCGTATCCGTTTGCCGCTATACTTGTGCATTCTTTAACAAATATTCTTACATCATCAATGGGATGCACAGAGGTTAAATGACAAACTTTATCCATTTTCTTCATTATATGAATTTTAAATATGAAGTTATCATTATTCTAAATTAATGAAGTTAAAAAAGTACAGTAAACCTCGTTATATCTATCCTCATAGTCACGAAAAAGACTATAATTATGCCAAAGAATTACGAAATCCCCTTCTGCTTTTTTACAACGTTGATATAATTTATTTATAGTTGTATTTGCAGCTTCAATATCCTGCCTCCTATAATCAAAAAGTGTTGCATCCATTACAATTAAAGGGCGTTCTTTAACTGTACCTATACTATCATTTTGTAAATCAAATAATAAATATTCATGGCAAGTGCCACAACGAAACCCTTCTCGTTCGGCATATCCAAGAGTAGAATCTTTGTTTAATTGGCAATCTTGCCATACTTGTAATGTTTTATGAACATCATACCTTAGATAATGCTGCCTGCCTATGTTTACTTCACTCCCATAAACTGATTCAATATTTGCTTTCTCTTGTTTATATATTTTCTCATTATCGTAAGAATCAAATCCACCATGTACCCCTACAATCATACCAGCCTCTTTTATGAGATGCAAACAATATTTTACTTCGGGTATGAAAATATCGTACCTGGAATCGTATTGTCCATTTCGCAACCCCATAAAATAAAATTCAGAACACAATCCAGCTTTCTGAGAACAGTCTATCAACCTTTCAATAGCTAAAATTAAAGGATCTTTTTTTGCATTTTTTATTGTCGCCAAGCATTGTTTAAGCGAGTTAAAAGCTAAATGAAAATTTTTACGAGTAATTATATCTCCACCTAAAATTGTTTTTACATTTTGTAATAAATTGCCAAATCTGCGAATCTGATCAATGTCGTGTGTAGGAATCACTCTTCCTTTTCTTTTTTGAATTTTAATCGTTGGAATGAATTTCAATAGCCATTTCCTCAACAGCATCGCATATTCATCAACTATTGGAAAATCGATAAAATTATATTTCGCAGCAATGCTGTTTTTAAACTCAAATCGTCCAAATTTATCTCGTTCTTTCACAATTGTTTCTTCATATCTTGATAGCATAATAAATGATAAGGAAATGATATCAGCATTTATATGAAGTACTTCATCCACAACTTCCGCAAAATTTAAACCCTGCCTAAGCATTACCGGAATGCTATGAGCATTATCCGCTGTCAATACTTCATTCATCTGTAAAGTTCCAGCCAACAACTGTTGAACAATTTCTAACGAAGAAATATTAAAAACAATTTTTTTTTTGCCAAATTTAACTTTGGCCGATAGATAGTTAGGAGAAATGTCTATTAAGTTTTCGTCTGCAAGGTCAATCCCTGCAACTTTAAATAAATGATTAATGGTATAAAGGATTGCATTTTGTGTAAGTAAATTCATTCTATTAGTGCTTTATTTTAAAGAATTTAGAATTAGAGACCTTTTACTAAAATGAAATGGTTCACCATGCCCGGGAAATATTAATAGATTTGACTTTTCAAACCAAGCTTAGATTGCCCTTTTTCTTAAATCTGAAATATTTCTATTGCCTAACAGGGCTATTAAAATAAAGAAATCAACACTCCATAAATAGGTTCCTGAAACTAAAAGTGGCAAAAAGCCAGTTAATATATAGATGACTACTACATCTACATAAATAGATTTTGGCTTATAAAATATTAGTGCCATCTTAAAAATTAATACAATACTAATTAAGCCAGCGATTAGTAGTCCGTAATCAATAGCTAATTCCAAAAAAATATTATGAGGATAACCGCCAAGTCGAGTGATATCAGCCACAGCACCCCAACCCAACAAAGGCTTTTGGATGATCATATTCCAAGCCCTATTTGCTATTTCGGAACGACCAGTACCAGAATAAATTATGTTATGGGAAATCATATTTAATATTCTGCTTGACAAACCATAACTATGCAATAAGTTTGTCAAATAATTAGTCATGCTTTTTAATGCTAAATTCAACAGAATTGCAATAGATACCCCGCCTAGTATAATTTTAGATATATTTTTTATTGTTGGTTTAGGCAAGGAAATCACTTTATAAGAAGTATAAACAAGAATCAAGAATAATGGCCCACGAGCACCCCATATTAAAATTACTAAAAAAGATACTACTACAAAAATAAAATTAATGATTTTAAAATTAACAAATAGCTGGTTAATTTGAAGAAGCACGGGCAATAATAATGAATAAGACAAAAACATGGTATATGTAAACGTTGGATCAAAATAGTAACTACCTATAATAGAAATGATACTCAAAATAGAAATAAAATAGGACCACTTTAATAATTCGTTATACAAATTTCTATTATCAAAATGAGCGTATACAATAGATGCTAATGGCGCACAAACGCCCATTGAAAACTTAGCATACGATAAGACATCTGAACTGGAAGCATTGCCCTTTAATATGCTAACTGAATAAACTAAAAGTAAAGTAACCTCGAGCAAAATAAGAAACAAAAAACCTTTGTTTATAAATTGTTTTATTGATTTTATAAAATAATACAACATTAAAATAACAAAAAGTCCTCGAACTAACATAATCGACTGTCCATTTTCATGCAGGACCATTTTCATTGCTGCATTCGTAATGCTTAAAATATAAAAAAGAATGAGAACACGACTCAGGTATTTATCCTTTTTACATAAGTGATTGACAATTAGTCTGTTTTTTTTGTTTATCATGCAAAACTAATTCTTGATACTTTTAAGAACCCGAACATAAACATTTTTTTGTACCATCCTATCCCGGTCCGCATTGCTATTATGCCATAACAATACAAAGTTACCCTCAACGGCAAGACAACGGGAATATAATTTCATTATTTCATCATAAGCATATTTCGTTGAATAGTCTCTATTGCTGATAAACGTAGTATCCATAACAATTAAGGGTTTTCTTCTCAAAATTAAATCCCTAATAATTATTGAAACCATGCTCTTTAAAAAAATTTGGGAAACGTCTTATGTCATCAATATCATGAGTTGGGATAATTTTTCCTATTCGTTTTTCTACTTGTAAATCAGGTAATAATCTTTGTAATGATTTCCGTAATAACATCGCATACTCATCAATAATAGGAATATCGATCCAGTTATAATAACATGACAAGCTGTTTTTATATTCAAACCGTTCATGTTTATCTCTTTCCTTAATTAGAGTTTCCTCATAACGAGACATCAAAATAAAAGAAAGCGTGATGACGTCAACATTTATATGCAGCGAATCTTTCAGTATTGAGGCAAACTCTTTTCTATTACGTATATAAAATACTGGAATATTTATTCCGCGGTCAAAAGATAATAGTTGTTCGAATTTCAATTTATGTGTAAGCAAAAGATTAATTTGATTAGCACTCATTAAATGAAAAATAATCCTTTTGTCACCTAATGATGTAATAATAACCTCGGCCTTATTATCATCAAAATTTAATGAAAAAGAGGTGTTCATTTTTGGTAATGCAATTGCCAGTATATGATTAATTACATAACTAATAGTCTTTTGGTTAAGAAATTTATTGAACATGTGAAAATGAATTATTGGCTAAATTTTATTTTGAGGTGCTAGGCATAATATTTATCGAGTCGGGAGAAGAAGAAATCTCTATTTCTTGTACCTTGATTTGAGGAGATGAATTGCTTAATCTTTCTATTATTAGCTTCAGCCAAAGCATTGGTTTCACCGTGTAAAAAATAATTCATAATTTCTTGTTCATTAGTTTCTACAAGGGTTTTGAAATTAAGCATCTCATCGATTTCATCTCCCATTAATAAAGAAACAACTGAGTAATGTTTATTTCCCCATTGCGAATCTTCGGGACATTAAAAAATTAATAATTTGTGCAATGCTTCTTCCAATCATTAGGCAGTATAACATGGATATTATATCTCTAAAATAATAATAACCTATTAGAAGAGAACTGATTGTTAAAAATAAATATCCTATTTGCCACAATAATGACTCTTTCATTTTTTCTGCGATAATGAACATTGTAGCGCCTACTTCTGTAACAAAACTAATAGCAACCATAGGGCTCAAAATCTGGGCATATTTTCCTGCTATATACCATTGTTCTCCTAATACCAAACTAAATAATACTGGGGCAATAAAATAAAAAACTGAAAACCCAAAAAATGATATGCCCGCTAAAATCATAAGGGTTTTATTGTAAAAAACAATGCAATTTCCTTCTTTGAGAAAAATATCATTTGCTTTCTTTCTAAAAACATCTTTTACTGAATTTCTGATAACCAGAGCTGGCAATATTAATATCGTCTGTGCCATTGAATAGTAACCCAATTCAGTAACGGAAAAAAAAGTCAATAAGACAAATGTAGTTAATTGGGCATTAAGTGTATTTAATAACTGCCCCGGTAAAATAAATTTGGGACATTCAGAATATCTTTTTGCAACTGCAACTATTTTTTTTTTTGATTGGATTAAAAGCACATCCTTATCTATATTTAAGGCTTGAACCGTACAAAAAATAGCAGTTATAAAACGCCCGAAAAAATCACCTATAACCAATCCTCCTGTCAATATTTTACCTAAACCTAGTGCAGTTTTTGAGATAGAAGTTGAAGCTCCATTTGTTATTTTATTTAATGATAATTTTTTGAAATATTCATTTCTTACGCACCATTCAGTATATACAATATATATAATTGTTAAAAAAGCAGACAATGGAGAAAATATTATCCAATATTTTAATTCCGAATTATTAAACAATATAGAAATAGAATGTGAAAAAATCAGAAGAATGATAAACGAAACAGATAGAAATACTGAGGATAATATGATAATTAAGAGGACTAAATTAGCTGCAACGTGTTTTGTAGGTGCAATAAGTATTGCAGATTCATATTTTCCTGTTGCAATTACTCCCAATATTGAAGTTAAAGAGATTACGGTTGCGAATACTCCAAAATCGGCTGGTGAATACAACCTTGACAAAACCGGATAAAAAATTAATGGTATTATCTGCGCAATGACAGTACCAAAAGTAAGAATTGCGGTATTGTTAACAAACTTGCTTTTTTTCCCCAATAACAATATGTCTATAATTTTACGCATAAATAGCATTAAATTTTAAAAATTGTATGATTCTATTAGCCTAATTAATATCTGTTTTTCAAAATATTAATTGCATCGAAAAAATTGGGGTCATTTTCGATGATGTAATTGTCTGTGGGTCGAATTACATTGCGCCAATCTTCATTATGATACTTTGCCAATAACATTTTAGCTAAAATAATCCACATCTTATAAAATAAAAAGGATGCTAAATAATGCTTTTTTCTGGCTTTTATTAGATTACAATAAATACAATTAGGATTATCGCATCCAATATTGCCTTTTAATTCTTTTATTAATTCATATTCCAATAAATAACTATCTTTAAAATTAACCATTGCGGATAAAGCCCCGCCAATACCTCCTATGTTAATAATATCTCTTTTTTTATATTCATTGTAAAATGTATATACCCTCCTAACGCACCCACCTACATCTACTCGACGAAAAAGTTTTTTCCTCCCGAGATCATCTATGAAATAAACATATCGTTTAATAAAGTTTTTCTTCGTAAATCCAAGTATTTCTTCTACATAATGCGTCGTTGGAAAACCATAATTAGAACCCAAACATCCAAAACTTATTATCTTCCCGTTAAATTCTAATAATTTTCCTAAAGGTGTATAGGATAAAGAATTTTTATCGTGTCCATCAAGGATGTTGTGCGCATATTTACCAATCGCTAGATATGAATTTGTTGGGTGCTTACTTCGTACAACACCACTATGGTTCATAAATAATTTCGGCAAAGCATTATGCAATGGCTTTGTGTTTTTTGTAAAAATATAGTTCTTATCAATATTCCAAAGGAAGTATGCATTCGTATATGACTCTGTCATAATTGTTCCATCTGGACCAACAGCCTCTAATAATGCCTTTATGAAAATATTTTTCAATTTACCATCAATCAATTTAGGGTCGCCAACTTGACCGAGGTCGCCTCTAATATATAAAACATCTCCATCGGTAACCCCAAGCATTCTTAAATCATTAACTAATGTGTCTTTTGTTATCGGTTTTTGCATAATATTTAATAAAAACAATTAATAAAAAAACTAAACGTAAGAATGACACTCTCCCTTGTTTCCTATCGCCCTTTTATCTTCTTGTTAATGGTTAAACCCTCGCAATTTCATTGCACCTACTTTATTTTCTATAAATTTTATAGATTTACAAGCTGGTTGATTATCGAAGGACAAGCCATAGTGTGAGTAAGAATTCAAGGATTAGTTATTTGCGACGTTGTTGGAGAATAGCCTTAACACGCTTTTTGATTTCTTTTTTCCATAATTAAAATTATTGTTCACATGAAAATTACTTAAAGTGTCTAATAATTTCTGAAGTATCACATGCAAGACAAGTTTTTTGTTTTATTTCATTTACCAGTTTTGAACAGACTCCGAATTGATTACCACACCGGTTATTTCATATTTTTGATTAATTCTGATAAGCACTCCCACCTATAATATTGGCAAATACAACAAGGGTTTCAATAAGCTAACTATTGAAACGACTTATAAATTTAAGGTTTTCGCCTTCGCCGGATGCAATTAATTATGCATATCAAATGGAGTGTTCATCACAATTCTTTTTTAGACTTAATTTCACTAGTGGGCACTAAAAATAAAAAATAGGCTAAATTTTATTTTGAGGTGCTAGGCATAATATTTATCGAGTCGGGAGAAGAAGAAATCTCTATTTCTTGTACCTTGATTTGAGCAGCCTGTGTATTAATTATCAATATCAGTTGCCCTTTTGATAAATCTTTGAACGATATGTTTGTCTGACTACTCATTAACAACAAAATAATTGGAAATTTTAGTCCCACAAACCCCGAACCCTAATAAGTTGTTAATGATTAAATGGTTACAACTTTTTCCTGTAAAATTGGAAAAGTTGCGATATTTATTTGTACTTTTTGCGGCTGAATAGTTACCATTTCTCAAATAAATCAAATATTTCGCAAACTACTTACTATTTTAATACTTTTTCGGACATCTTCTATTCCAAAACCACCTCCACTTAAGATGTCTTTATAACTGGTAGTGTGTAAATCAGTGAA
>VAPK010437901.1_pt1 | contig 22526 bp, 26 predicted proteins | sample 3395031 | NCBI WGS metagenome assembly VAPK01 (sample SAMN08290443, study PRJNA428436) | hydrothermal vent metagenome | isolation source: Deep-sea hydrothermal vent chimney 1 | place: Pacific Ocean: Juan De Fuca Ridge
ATCTACAAAAAAACCATCTGATCTGATGAAAACCATCGTTCGGCAGTTTCAAAATTTTTCACCACGCGAAGTTCAGGCGGTCATGAAAACACTTTTTTAGAAACCCCTTCGACAATGATTCGGCCCAGCATTTTTCCGTCAACCGAAGGCGCATTTTTCCAAAGATATTCCTTTACTTTAAGTACCGCATGTCTATCATCAATGGCGTTGATAAAGATGCTGAAGTCTTCGTCTATTTTAGGGTTTTCATTTTTGATCCGTCCCTGGACCTTAAAACAGGATTCTTTAATCATTTGATCATCAGTGCCAGTTTGATTATTTTCGACCCAGATTATAAACTTTTATACATTCAGAAAGAGCGAGTGATCGCCTCTTTCAAACATCCTTCGACATATTACAGGAATATTTCGATGTTGGAAGATTGGATATTAAAACGAATAGAAGTTGAAAAATCCAAGGAAAATCTCAGCGGTGCGGATCTCAGTGATGCCAAACTCATCAAGGCAAAGCTCAGCAATGCCAATCTCAGTTCTGCCGATCTCAGCGATGCCTATCTCATTCAAGCCAATCTGGTGTCTGCCGATCTCAGCAACGCCGACCTGTCCAGAGCCGTTTTGACCCAAGCCGATTTAAAAGAAATCAACCTGAGCGGGGCAAACCTCACAGACGCTTATCTGATTGAAGCCGATTTACAGGGAGCCGATTTAGAAGACACCGAACTATTGGAAGCCCATTTGAACGGTGCCAACCTTAAGCAGGTGAAAAACCTGACTTGTGAGCAAATTGAGGACGCATACATTGATAAAAACACACAACTGCCAGATTATCTGGAAATTTCCTGGACCACTGATGACACATTTACATGTAAAATTAACTCCTGAAGAGAGGTAAGCCTGCGACTCCCCGCTGGAATATCATCCCTTTTGGGGTTATCTTATAGATGCGGCCAGCGTAGCGCTGGACCCAATATCTATGTGCCGTGGGTTTTTAAAGAATTAATATTTCCCCCATAATCCCAGAGGCTCGTGAGCGCAACAGGCGGGATAAGCAACGGAAAGAATATCACAAATATCAGCCTCTCTTTTCCTCCCCGCGTTTTGGGGGCGGTTAAAAAATGAAAAGGAATTATGTCTGATCAAGAACTGACAAATAGAGAGCGGGCGGAAAAGTCCAAAAAAGAACTTCAAGGCACCAATTTCAGCGGTACCGATCTTTCTAGCGCCGATCTCAGGCGGGGGAACCTTGTCGATGCGAACTTGACCGGAACCAACCTCACAGAAGCCCGGCTAAGCTACGCCGATCTCACTCAAGCCAACCTCACAAAAGCCACTCTTTGTTACGCTAAACTCAGCGACGCCAACTTAAGCGGGGCCAACCTGACCGAAGCCGACTTGACAGAAGCGGACTTCAGCCATGTCAAATTTGATGATGCCGATCTCGCATCCACAAAGATGGACAGGACCAACCTGACGGGCGCAGATTTACGAAAGGCATTGAACCTCACATGCGAACAAGTCGAATCGGCCATCATCGACAAAAAAACCAGGTTTCCAAATTACCTGGAAGTCACCTGGCCATATATTGGGCGGCATGGACCCAAATTTCTTTGCAAAATCAGAACTCAGGAACAGACCGGAAAGAAAAAGAAAAAAGTTGATTTCCATTACAGCAAATTGAATCAACTGGGTTAGAATAAAGACTGGATAAACAGTCGAAGCCGCATCACCTCTTTCAATCATCGCGATGGTTGATGTTCCATTAACCCGGAAACCTGAATATGTCCCTGGAAATGAATCCACTTTATTGTAAAAACGTTTTCTCCAAGGATGAACTCAAAAAATCAAACCTCATCGGAAAAGATCTTTCTTCCATGAATCTGATCCGGGCGGACTTGAGCGGAATCAATCTCAGCAAAACCAAATTAAAAGGCGTCAACCTCATCGACGCGAACCTCAGTGGAGCAAACCTGAGCGAAGCAAACCTTGTTCGCGCTGTCCTGATCGGGGCAAATCTCAGTGGCGCAAATCTCATTCGCGCCAATCTGGTCGCCGCCAACCTCCTTGGGGCCAACCTCACCGACGCAAAAATTTTCAAGGCCGACTTCCTCCGCGCCAACTTGATGGGAGCCAACCTGAAGAATGCCAACCTCAGTGGCTCCGATTTGATGGAAACAAATTTGACCGGAGCGGATTTTACCGGGACCATCCTAAGCGGCGCGAACCTGACCGGAGCAAATCTGCGTTTTTCGACCAATCTTTCAGTGTCAGAAATTCAATCCGCTGTTTTCAATAGGAAAACTCAATTCCCAAATTACATTCCCATTCTCTGGACCTCCGACTCCACCTACGAGTTCAAGGGGCCGGCCCATCGATTAGTAAAATAACCAGGGGTTCACCCTCTATTTCTTCATTTCTCTATCAGACTCGTCGCGAGTTTTCTTAGACATCTTATTTCAGCTTGATACAATTGTAAGAGATGAGACGCTTGGTCGAAGAAATCCCGGTCGCCTGCAACCACTGGCATGAATAGCATGTCCACGCCTGAATTTAAGCGATCGTTGTGTCATTTTTTACAACTTCAGGCGTCCCTTGGGCCAAGATCAGACACTCTCAAAAACTCATTCTCGCATGAGTATCCGAATTGGCCTGAAAAGTCAGGAATTATTTTAAAACATTCCACTCTCAGTTCAACGGCATGAACCCTGCAACGCAGTGGTGATTAGGAAGTTAACAGGAAAGGCAAAATATGAAAAAATTCTATCTTCTTATCTTGCTGGTCACCCTCTTTCTCCCAGGCAACTCATGGGGGTCCGAATGCATTGGTTTTGAAAATATGGCCGTTAAAATTCTCCGGCAGGAAGGTGCCAAAGTGTACATTGCCTGGAAAGCCAGCGTGGTCAATAAATGCAATAAAGTAGTTTCGGCAAAAGTACAAATACAGCTGGTCGGCAATAAAAGCAAATCATTAGGAAATGGCCGTCATCAGGTAAACAAATTGCTCCCCAATGAGACCCGAGATATAAAAAATGAAAAAGCCCTGCCTTCGGAAATTTATTTCAAAATAAAGGGCTATTATTTCAAAGCTCGCGAAATTCCAGCCTCTTTGGACTAATTTTTAAGCCTTTCTTAAATTGTGATCGTTCTCTGCCCCAGGCAAACCTCATCAAAACGCCACGTTGTTTTGTCCCCCCTACTCCTCTATGTGACAATACTGTGACTTGTTCTCGACAGTTTCGAGACACCGATTTCTTAATCTGGTTGAACGTTTGGAAGGGATCGTTTTCCTCCAGACAAAATTATTCACCGGATGAGGATCGACGGTCATGGCTTTCAGAGAGATCAACACCAAAAATAAAAAAAGAAATGAAGAGGCGTTAGAACTCTTGTGGGAAGACATTGAAAAAGCGATCCTTCAATCTCCGTCCGTGCGCTTGTCTCTGACAAATTATCAGGCGGTCCGTCAAATCAGTGGATCTCTCAAGGATAAAATCATCCTGAATATCGACGAATTGATGGAGTTGGTGAAAGAGGACGAGCAGAAAGAGAATACCCTCCCTCTTTCTAATGAAGAGATGCCACCCGAGGAAATATTTCGAAGTATGGTGAAAGAATTACGCAGCCACCTCATAAAATCCATTCAAACCAACCTTAATTTGGTCGAGTCCTCTACGAAACTAAGCATTCAGAACCAAAAACTCCAGGAAGAATTGGAACAATTGGGCCAAAAACATCATAAAGCGCTGGAAAATATTGAAAAAATTCTCATGAATATCACGAGAAACCCAAACTGACCCCAAATCTGAAATCGTCTCATTCATTGGAACCGCGTTTAAAAGAAACGATTTTGCCCCCACCCCACTTCCACCCTGCAAATTCCCATTCATAAAAAACTAACCATAACTCCCGGTTTTTCAAACAAAGCAGATTCTTTTTCTCTCCCTTGTCAACCGATTGTCCGGTTCTGCGTTGTATGTAGTATGAAGGCATTTTTTCACCCAATTCGACTAAGGAGAACGTAATGAATAAAAAGCTGGCATTGGTTCCATTTATCTTTGTATCCTTGATGGCATCCCCCGTGTTTGCCGATGATGGCCCCGGCGCAAGAATAGAAAATCACCTGGACAGGAAAGGCGATCGCGTTGAGAGATATCTGGACCGAAAAGGCAACCGCATCGACCGCCGTTTGGACCGAAGGGGAGACCGCATCAACAATCGTTTGGATCAAATGTCCGATAGGGCTCGTGATCGAGGGAAAGACCGTCTGGCGAATCGCCTGGATCGAAAAGGCGACCGTATCGACCGCCGTTTGGACCGAAGGGGAAACCGTATCGACCGCCGCCTGGATCGTAAAGGGGACAGGGTCAATCATCGCCTGAACCGGAAAGGCGCCCGTATCCACAGACGTGTAGACCGGCGACATTGATCACCCGCAATTCGGACGGACAAAGCACCCTGGGAATTACGGGAAGGATCTAATAATTTATTGGCTGACATCCGCTAACTAATATAATGAATCGGTGATTTTCTCAGCAGGATAAAATGGAACCCTATGCAGGATAGCCGTCGGAAAATGGAAGAGTTCTTAGCATCCGTCGAACGGCGCGCCTTCCGCATGGCCCAGATTTCCACAGGAAATTCCGAGGACGCTTTGGATCTTGTTCAAGACACCATGATTATCTGGGTGCGAAAATATTCGGAAAAACCTGAAGAGGAATGGCGTCCCCTATTCTTTCGAATTCTGCAAAATAAAGTCATTGATTGGCATCGTCGAAATAATGTTCGAAAACGCTGGCGCCTCTGGATACAACCCTGGAAAATATCCAATGAGGAAGAAACAGTTGAAAGACCCATTGAACACCTGGCGGACCCTGCGGTAAAAGATACGGGAGATCAAATGATTCTTGGCCACTCAATGGAAGTTCTGGAAGCCTCTCTGGCCGCCCTGCCCTTGCGCCAACAGCAGGCCTTTTTATTACGTGCCTGGGAGGAAATGAACGTCAAGGAAACCGCCGTCGTCATGGGATGTTCCGAGGGATCTGTGAAAACCCATTACTCACGCGCGGTGCATGCGCTTCGCAATTTATTGGAGGACCACCGGCCTTGAAAAACCCGGACGATGAAAATTCCTTTTTGAAAAAGGTCAAACGTTCTCTGGATAAGAGCGAAGAAAATATTCCTGCTGAAACTCTGTCACAATTGCACCGCATTCGCCAGGAAGCGCTCAAAACCAACAAAAAGGAAAACATCTGGGCAATCAAATGGATTCCAATGCCTTATCCCGCATTGGCGACTGCCGCTGTGGTTCTTCTGGCGGTTTTGCTTTCTTTTCCCGGAGACCGGGAACAGGCTCCGTTCAATTCTCTTGAGGATCTTGAGATCCTGGCTTCCAATAATAAAATTGAATTTTATGAAGAATTGGATTTTTACGCATGGCTTGTAGAGGAAGAATCCGATGCAGGTTAGGTTCTATTTTGTGGGAACGATTTTCATGTTAACGATCTTGTCTGCACCCGGTCTGGCACAGCAAAAGGAAGCGGAGCAGACAAACACACCAATAGAAGAAACAGGCCGGGAAATTCCCACTCTGGAATTTCTGGAGTTTCTTGGTGAATGGGAAACTGAGGACGGCAGGTGGATCGATCCTGAGGAATTAGACGAAATGCCATTGCCCGACACGAAGAAAAAGAACGAGGAAGAAGATGAAACGAATTAGCTCATCGCTATTGATCGCATGGTTATTTTTGCTGGCCGGCGGCCCCGAAATTTCCGCTCAGGAACAGGACGTTCCCTGGGATCGACTGAGCAAAGCTGAAAAGCAAGTCCTTCAGCCGTATACTGACCGCTGGAAGGATTTTCCCGCATCCCGACAGAAACGTTTGCAAAAAGGCGCCAGACGTTGGGTCAACTTACCACCGCAAGATCGCGGGGACGTCAAAAAACGATTCCAACGCTGGAAAAATTTAAACCCGAAGCAAAGGGAAAAAATTCGCTCCAAGTTTCAGGACTTTAAAAGATTGCCGCAAAAAAAACGAGACCGGATACGGAAGGCGCGACATTGGTTTCGTAATTTACCGAAAGAGCGTAAAGAAAAATTACGCCAACGCTGGAAAAATATTCCCTCGGAAAAACGCTCCGAATGGCGAAAAAAACAGCGACACAAAATCAACCAACATCGCAAAAAACGGAGGAACGGGTTGAATAGAGGCGGGTTCAATAAAAATAATGACAAGTTTCGGCCGGGAGTAAGGCAACGTCGGCCCAATCATCAACCCCGGCGGGACCGTTGACTCAAGAAAGGTGGGAAACCAAAAAACAAAAAGAAAAACCCCGCGCCCGAAAACGGGCGGGGGTCAATCTCATCAGTCTAATAAATAGTCACACTTGGTAAAAAGAATTTTAAGCTCATGTCCCCGAAATTACCGGCTTCTTGAAAACCTTCTAGGAACTCCTGCTTTATTTTCTCCCGATTTTCCCGGCGCTCGCTTACCTCGGTTGGCTGAGAACTTGCTTCCCCCTGACCGTTGACCGGTTTTACCTTTTCTATCGCTCCACCTTTTTTTTCCGTTTTTTCCGTCTCCACTGGGACGTTTGTTACTGGCGGCTACGGCGGGAGAATGAAAAGCATGGTCCACGTTCACCGGCACAGTACGTTTGATCACCCTTTCAATATCTCGCAAAAAACCACGCTCGCCTGCGTCGCAAAACGAAATCGCGATTCCCTTGGTGCCCGCCCGCGCAGTCCGCCCAATCCGGTGAACATAGCTTTCGGGCTCATTGGGAAGCTCGTAGTTGATGACGTGGGTGATTCCCTCAACATCCAGGCCACGGGAAGCGATATCCGTTGCCACCAGAACCCGGACTTTTCCGTCACGGAATTTCTTCAAGGCATCCAATCTTGCCGCCTGAGATTTATTGCCATGAAGCGCCACAGCTCGAACTTTAATTTTGCTCAATTTTTGTACGATCCGGTTGGACCCATGTTTTGTGCGCGCAAATATAAGAACCCGATACAGGCTTTCATCCTGCAGAACAGACTCGAGCAATTCATATTTATTTTCCCGATCGACAAATAAAACCCGTTGATCAATTTTATCAACCGTGCTGGCTGGAGGCGAAACGGTCACTCGCACAGGATCACGAAGAAATCTTGTCGCAATTTTAACGATCTCTTCTGGAAGCGTGGCAGAAAACAACATGGTCTGCCGTTCCTCAGGAATGGCAGAAAATATTTTTCGAATGTCTGGAAGGAAACCCATATCAAGCATTCGATCTGCTTCGTCCAAAACCATAACGTCGATATCACTCATTCGCAAATGACCTTGCTCGAATAGATCGAGCAATCGCCCTGGTGTGGCCACAACGATATCCAAACCGCGTGACAAAGCCCGAATTTGCGCATTGTATTTGACGCCACCATAAACGACAGCATGATTAATTTTCAGATACCGTCCATAAGTGCGAAAACTATCGCTGATCTGCACGGCCAGCTCACGGGTGGGGGTGAGTACCAGGGCACGCATGCTTTTCGGTTTAGCAGTTTTTTTATTTTCCGCCAAACGCTGTAAAATGGGCAAGGCGAACGCGGCAGTCTTCCCTGTTCCCGTTTGGGCACATCCCAGTAAATCGCGACCCTCTAAAAGGTGCGGGATGGCTTGTATTTGGATCGGAGTCGGGAGAGAGTATTTTTCCTCGCGCACAGCCCGGCGAATGGGACCGATCAGGTTCAAGTTGTCGAATCCCCCTGAAGCGGGGGTGGTGGTGGCTTGCATCAACATATTTTCCTTTGATTTTATTTTTGAATTCAAGACGTGGCAGATTGAAGGTCAATGGACCTGATATTAATCCGCCTTTTTATTTGTCTTCGCTTGTTTACACGTGGCGGGCAGTTACAACTGTTTCAACAGCCCCTGCAATAAAGTCAGCAGAACTCATGTTGATACAATTTGTAACCTTTAGTTGCAATCAGCGAGGTTTAGTTTTTCCCTGGAACTTCAGAAACCGATGCGGGAGATTTTGGCTTTTTCGAATTTTTTTGATAGAGCGAGGGGGTATTGAATAATTTTTCAGATCTTTCGGTTAATTTTTTTACTGAAATCACCTTTTTCAAATTTCCGGCGCCATCATAAACTTTTACTTCATGCATGTTTTTATCTCGTTTCCTTAGTAGCCCGCAGACTAATCGGTTAAGAAAAAAACCGGCAGAGCAAAACTCTGCCGGTCAAATCTTCATAGAAATTTTTTATTTGGGCACAACGTTTGTAGCGCAAGGACCTTTCTGGCCCATACCTTCCTCAAACTCCACTGCCTGACCCTCTCTGAGAGTTTTAAAACCATCTCCTTGAATCTCGGAGAAATGGACAAACAAATCTTTTCCGCTCTCGGACTCAATAAAACCATAACCTTTACTCTCATTAAACCATTTTACTGTACCTTGTGGCATACCTTCTTCTCCTACAAATTGGCGGAAACGCCTTTCAATTAAAAATCGAATAGGACGTTCCCAATTTTTGACTGAGGTGGTTGTAAAAGGACAATTAGCAGACAGTTTGAGGACAAAAAAAAACCATCCGAAGGATGGCCGAAAAAATAAAACCTTTATTGTTTTACTCTATCTTACCCTGGGTGCGTTCCCAAAAAGAAAACCCAGCCCCTTGACCTTCATCAACCCACTTTTACTGGACTGATAGTATCACAATAATCGCGCCAATAGGAAAATAAAATTAAATAATCAAAAAGAAACGCCGATAAATATGCGTTAAAAACAAAAAATAACACTCAACCAATTGAATTTACTGGTCTATTTGTACTCTTCGGGCTGATGTCGAACGATCTGACCCTCGACCATATAAATGACATCTTCCGCAATATTGGTCGCATAATCGGCGATTCTTTCGAGGTGACGCGAAATCGAAAGGCAATGTATGAGCCGGTCCGCCTGATCGGGAAAATCACGAACTCCCTTTGAGACCTGATTGTACATTTCTCTATTGATCGCATCGATTTCATCGTCGGCGGCGCCCACTTCTCTTGCGACCTCTAAATCCATTTGGATCAGAGCATCAATGGCCTTTTCCAGCATCAGCCGGGTTTTCCGCTCCATCGTTGCAAAGTCAAACGGCATTTCAATGGGTGCTTTCTGGCTGAGATAAGTGGACCGTTCGGCAATATTTACGGCCAGGTCACCGATACGCTCTAAATCATTATTGATTTTCAGCACCGCAACGACAAATCGTAAATCGACCGCGACGGGTTGGTGAAGAGCTAAAATTTTAAGACAATCCTCCTCGACCTCTACTTCCAATAAATCGATCGAACGATCATTCTCAATGACCTCTCTCGCAAGGGAAATATCCCGGATACTTATGGAACGAACGGCTTTTTCAACGCTTTCCTCAACGATAGCGCTCAATGCCAGTAGTTTCTTCTTCAATCGTTCCAGTTCATTTTGAAAGTGCTTCGTCATCGTAAATATCCCTCTCTTTTTTATCCAAACCGTCCCGTAATATAATCTTCCGTTTGCCTGTTAGTTGGCTTTGTAAAAATCTCTTTGGTTCGACCAAACTCAATCAACCGTCCTTCATAAAAAAAAGCCGTCTCATCTGAGACTCGCGCCGCCTGTTGCATATTGTGAGTCACGATGATAATGGTGTAGTTTGACCTCAACTCTGTAATCAAATCCTCAATCCGCGCCGTTGATCTTGGGTCCAACGCCGAACAAGGCTCATCCATCAGAATTATTTCCGGGCTCATTGCGATTGCGCGCGCAATACAAAGTCGTTGTTGCTGTCCTCCCGACAAGTCCAGAGCGGATTCATGCAGACGGTCTTTCACCTCGTCCCAAAGGGCCGCACGCCTCAGTGAAGTCTCGACAAGTTCGTCGGGATCTTTTAGCAATCCATTGATCTTTGGCCCCCAAATGATGTTATTGAATATCGATTTGGGAAAGGGATTTGGTTTTTGGAATACCATGCCGATGGCTCTTCTAATTTCTGTCGGATCAATTTCCCGGCCATATATTTCGTTGCCGCAATAAAAAATATTTCCTCTTGTTTTTACTGTCGGAATAAATTCATTCATCCGATTGATCGCACGCAGTAAGGTGCTTTTTCCACAACCGGATGGCCCTATTATGGCGGTGACCTGATTTTTACGAATGTCCAGATTCACCTGGTCAACAGCAAGTTTTTCGCCATAAAAAATGGAAAGGTTTTCGAATTTCAAGATAACGTCTCTTTCCATGATTTTACGTTTTATTGCATTTTTTAAGACCGTGTCTTTTTCTTCAATGTCGCACTGCATCACATTTTGTACCGTTGAAATTTTTGCCTGATCATCACAGCGACGAAATTCATAATAAACAGCACCGCCAACAAAACAATGATTCCAGCGGCGGCTATCCCATGAAAATCGGCTTGTGGCCGTCCCGCCCAATTGAATATCTGTATGGGCAACGCGGTAAAAGGATCGCCCGGTCCTTCTGGAACAAAAGCAATGTAGCTGTAAGCCCCGACCATGATTAAGGGAGCGCTTTCTCCAATGGCTCTGGATAAAGCCAAAATAACAGCGGTCATGATTCCCGGTAGAGACGCGGGCAGAAGCTGGCCTAAAATCACTTGCCAGCGTCTTGCGCCCAGTGCAAAGGCTCCCAAACGGATCGAGTCTGGAACCGCGCGAACAGCCTCCTGAGCGGCGATGATAATTACGGGCAGTATTAAAAGGCTCAACGTCAGGCTTCCGGCCCACAGGCTTCGATCCAAATTGAAAAATCGCACAAAAATGGTGAGCCCTAAAAGCCCGTAAACAATGGAAGGCATTCCCGCCAGATTTGAAATATTGATCTGAAAAAAACGAATGAGTCTATTTCTGGGCGCATATTCTTCTAAATAAAAAGCGGTGGCGACACCCAAAGGCACAGAAATACAAGCCGTCATCGAAATCAACCACAAGCTTCCAAATAAAGCTGATTTAATCCCGGCCTTTGCTGGAAATCGTGATGGGAATCGATTTAAAAATTCAAAGTTCAGCCAGGCCAGCCCCTCTCTTAAAATATGGAAAAGCAAAACACCCAGAATGAAAATGGCCAAAAAAGTGACGAGCTTGCAAATCCAAAGGAAATAGATTTCGCGTTTTTTTCTCCAGCTTTGGTTCATGTTTATAGCCTTCCCCTGGCAATAAAATGGTTCCCGACGAGATTCATTGTAAAAGTCATCACAAATAAAAGTCCTGCCACCGCAAAACAGGTTTGATACTCGATTCCTCCTGCCGGCGTATCGCCCAAACTGACCTGGACAATATAGGCGGTCATCGTTTGAATACTTTCTAATGGATTGAGAGTCATTTTGGGCGTGGCTCCAGCGGCCAGGGTAACGGCCATTGTCTCCCCTATAGCTCGGGAAACAGCCAAAACGACAGATGCCGCCACTCTTGACTTTGCCGCAGGAAGAATAATTTGCGTGATCACTTCATAAGGCGTTGCCCCCAACGCATAAGCCCCATCCCTAAGAGTCGTCGGGACAGCTCTGAACGCGTCGTCCGAGAGAGAAGAAATCATGGGAAGAATCATGATACCGACCACGATGGCTCCACTGGCCGCATTGAAAATTTGCATATCGGGAAAAACCGTTTTCAGCAGTGGGGTCACAAACGTCAGGGCAAAATATCCGTAAACGATCGTCGGAATGCCCGCCAATATTTCTAAAACCGGTTTGACCACCGATCGCAACTCGCTCGACGCAAATTCATTGAGATAAGTTGCGATGATGAGCCCGGATGGCAGAGCGATGGTCATGGCACCGACCGCGATTAAAAACGTGCCGCACACAAGCGGCAAAACCCCAAATGACTTAGGCTCTAAAAGGGGTTCCCACCGAGTGCCAAATAAAAAGTCAAAAATAGACACTTGTGAAAAAAAGGAGAGGGATTCCTTGCCCAGAATAAACACCACGCACAGGGTGGTCAATACGGTGACGGACACACAGAGCAAAAGAATCCCTTCAAGTGATTTATCGATCCACCTGGCTTTAGTCATAAAACGTCTTTGACTATAGCTCTATTGAGTTTTTCTAACCCTTCATCGTATTGTGATTTTTTGAGAGGCACGTATCCAACATCTTTGGAAAGTTCAGCCGCGTTTTTTAAATAAAATTCAACGAAGGTGGCGACTTCAGGACGCTGAGCGGATTTCTCACTCACATAAATATAGATGGGACGAGAAAGGGGTGAATAACTGCCATCATTGATGGTCGTTAAAGAGGGAGACACGGGCGCTTGTTTATTCTTTATGGGAACAATTTTCAGTTTGTCTTTGTTCCCGGAATAATATGCAAAACCAAAATACCCAAGTGCGTCACGGTCGCCTGCCACTCCTTGAACCAGGACGTTGTCGTCCTCGCTCTTGGTGAAGTCGGCACGGCTGGCGTGGGACTTTCCATTGATCGCGCCTGTAAAATAGTCGAAGGTGCCAGAATCGGTACCCGGTCCATAGAGTCTGATTTTTCGATCGGGCCAGGAGGCGCGAACATCTTTCCATGTCGTGACCTGGCTTCCCGGTTCCCAAATCTTTTTTAGCTCCCTGACAGTCAGATAATCCAGCCATGTATTTTTTGGATTCACGACAACCGAGATACCGTCGAAAGCCACTGGAAGCTGGATATATTCAACTCCATTTTTTTTAGCTGTTTTTATTTCGGAGCCTTTAATCGGTCTTGACGCGTCATTTATGTCGGTTTCTCCCATAGAAAACTTCTTGAATCCCCCACCGGTACCTGAAACACCGACGGTCACTCGAACTCTGCGATGTTTTTTCCCAAATTCCTCGGCAACCGCTTCGGTGATCGGGAATACGGTACTCGATCCATCAATCCTGACCGTGCCCTTCAAGGTTTCGGCAAATGAGTTTCCCAATAAGGGAAATAATATCAAGAGTGTTACTAAGGCCGTGGCGGTAGGTTGATTTTTCTTCATTCCTTCTACTCCTCACTTTAGATTTATTTTTTGTCGATCGAAGGATAGCTTTGGAAAGTTTGCTCAATATGAGAGAAAAATTAGATTTTTGTTAGGAACTTAAGCAGGTAATATGTCAGATAGGCATTGATGAATTTTAATGTTCAAAAACATGCCGATTGGTGAGAGCATCAATCAATAAATATTTTTGAGGAGAAAATATGAACCCGAAATTGATCGAAAACCTGGGGCCTTTAGCTCCATTAGCCGGCACCTGGGAGGGCGATAAGGGAGACGATGCCGCGCCCGACGATGACCCCAAAGAAACAGAGAATAATAAATACCGTGAACGACTGGTGCTGGACCCTTTCGGTCCGGTCAATAACCACGCACAGTCTCTTTATGGGCTGAGGTATTCGACCACGGCATGGAGGTTGGAAGAGGAGAGCCCTTTTCATGAAGAGCTTGGATACTGGCTTTGGGACCCGGCAGAGAAACAGGTGATGCGATGTTTCATAGTGCCCCGTGGAGTGGCTGTCATCGCTGGCGGTACGGTGGAGCCCGAAGCCCAGGAATTCCACCTGGCGGCCGATGTGGGTTCTGAAACCTACGGCATTTGCTCCAATCTGTTTCTCGACAAGGAATTCAAAACGGTTCGTTATGAGCTCAAGGTCACCATTCACGATGCGAATAGTTTCAGTTACGAAGAAGACACTCAACTCAGGATCAAAGGACAGGAGAAACTGTTCCATCATATTGACAAAAATACTTTGAAACGGATACCTTCCTGAAAACAAATTGTCAGGAAATGGCCCTTACAAATACCAATTATAAAATAGTTAAACTTTTCTTCATCAATTTATGATCGGTCAATCGTCCCGTTGAATTTTAAAAGATGCTTTGGTTCATAAAAAATTTCGCAGGATTTTATCATCACCTTATTAGGAGTGTGTCGTGAACAGTACGCCTGAATTGACACTGGAACATTTCCACGACGGGCTTGTTAAGAGAAACCCGGGAGAAATTGAGTTCCATCAAGCCGTAATGGAATTTGCCGAATTCGTTATCCCCTACATCAACGCAAACCCAAAATATCTGGAACCCAAAATTTTGGAGCGAATGACCGAACCCGACCGCACCATCATTTTCCGGGTGGTGTGGGAAGACGATGCGGGAGAGGTTCATGTCAATCGGGGGTATCGCGTTCAGTTCAACAATTCCATCGGCCCTTACAAAGGGGGGTTGCGGTTTCATCACTCGGTCAACTTGAGCATCCTGAAATTTCTCGGATTCGAACAGACCTTTAAAAACAGCCTGACCACCCTGCCAATGGGTTCCGGCAAAGGCGGCGCCGATTTCAACCCTAAAGGGAAATCCGATCGGGAAGTGATGCGATTTTGCAAATCTTTCATGATCGAACTTTCAAAACACATTGGGGCAAACATCGACGTCCCCGCCGGAGATATCGGCGTTGGCGCACGCGAAATCAGCTACATGTTCGGGCAATACAAGAGGCTGAAAAACGAATTCACGGGGACCTTCACCGGGAAATCTTTGGAATTTGGCGGAAGCCTGATCCGTAAGGAAGCCACCGGTTACGGGTGCGCCTACTTCATGGAACAAATGATGAACCACAATGGCGATTCGATAAAAGACAAAGTATGTATTGTTTCGGGTTCTGGAAACGTGGCCCAATATGCGGTGGAAAAAATTTCACAACTGGGAGGACGGGTGGTCACCCTATCCGATTCTTCTGGATTTATTCATGACCCCGATGGCATCAATGAAGAGAAACTCGCTTTTCTCATCGACTTGAAAACTGTTCGCCGGGGTCGCATAAAAGAATATGCCGATAAATATAACTGCAAGTTTTTCGAAGGCAAAAAACCCTGGGGCATCAAATGCGACCTGGCGTTTCCATGCGCCACCCAAAATGAAATCGATGAAGCCGCAGCCAGAAAATTGGTTAAAAACGGCATGATCGCAATCGCGGAAGGCGCGAACATGCCGACCACGAGAGAAGCGATCAACGTCTTTCTGGATGCAAAAATTCCTTTCGCTCCCGGCAAAGCGGCCAACGCAGGAGGAGTCGCGGTCTCAGGCCTTGAGATGACCCAGAACAGCATCCGGCTCTCCTGGTCTCGTGAGGAGCTGGAAGAACGTTTGAAAGATATTATGGCGAAAATCCACCAGCAATGCGTGACTCATGGCATCGAAAAAGAGGGGAACTATATCAATTATGTGAAGGGGGCTAACATCGGCGGGTTTGTCAAAGTTGCAGACGCCATGCTGGCTTATGGGGTGATCTGAGTGAGTAGAAGCCATAAAATCTCGATGTCTGGATTGAAATATTTTATCGGTCGATTAAAAACTGCTTTCCTGTTAACCGGAATGACGTTATTCATCGCCATGGTCTCATTTCCCTTTTCACTGAAAGCCCAGGAGAAAAAAAAGCCGTCCTCGACCTGCATTGCAATGCTTCAGAACCCAAAGGTAAAAAACATTGACTGCAATTTGAATTTCAATTTGGACAAGCGCACTCAAAAAAGCATGCAGGTGAGCACCGCCGGTATGATCAAGAACGCGGCCTGCATTGCCAAAATTTCCGTAACGAGAAAAGAAATTTTTACGGCACTTCGCAATGAGAAGGTCATGCAAGTTCCCAGGCAACCGGTGCATTGCAATATTCATGTCTTAGGCGATTCCGTGCTGGCTAAGTTCCACATGGCCCCCAAGATCCGCTTTAAAGGGGGAAAAGCCGTCCAGGCAAGACCGGGAATGAGCGATGTCATTGGGATGCCGGAAATATTGGCAACACTTTTGACCGACTGGGTAAACTCGAGCGAGGCGATTGAGTCGGCCATGCTCGATGAGGTCAACAAATCCCTCGAATTGATTCGTCCACCGGCCTTGAAAAAATAAAATTTTCCAAAATAAAGAGTACGGCCACAAAGATTGTTGAGGGAAAGTTTGCCTTAAGGGGGGCAAGAGCAAATATCAGGAAATGGTTATAGATCCATGTCCATTTTTTTCAGGTAATTAAAAGTTTGTTCTTCTTCCTTGATAGCTAATTTTGCATCTATATCGTTGACCAGCATTTCCAGATCGAGTGTGTCCTGAACAGGAGTGTTATTTTCATTTGCGACGGGTTCTATCACATCCAGATCATTGGATTCAAATTTTTCCTTTTCAAGGTCTTTTATTTTTCCATGAGCTTTTCTAAGCTCCAACTTAATGAGTTTGATTTCGTCATTCGTCTTTTGCCGATTTTCCTCCAGCAAATCTATTTGGCGTTTTTGTTTCCTCGCCAGCCGGACCACCATATTGTTGGTGGCTTTCAATTCATTAAATTCGTCCCAAAGGACACCTGCATCCTGGGACAACTCCAGCATATTATTTTTAAATTGATCGAAACGTTCTTTAGTCATAATATTCGTTATCGCCCTTTCTAACCCCCATTATAATCGCAACTCCATATCGGCTATTTTATAGGGAAATGAATTTATTTACTGTCAATTTTTCATAAGAGGCGATTTTTAAATGGGTTTAGAAATGGCCTTTATTCTGAATCGGTTCCCGAACAGCCCGCCTTTATAAAGGGGTATATTTCAGGTGAAATATTGTTTTTAGCCTTCGTCTTCAAAACTCAAAAAAATATTATCCAGGTTTTGTTTGACGTGCCCGGGAACGCGCCCATGGGAAAATCTGCCGATGGTGAGATCAAAGCTCATTTCTTCAAATTTCTTCCAATGATTTTTCTTTAACTCCTGACAGGAAACCAGCTTTTTCAATTTTCCTTCGGGGCTCAAAATTTTTACTTCATGAAACATAGTGCACCTCCCTGAATGGATGACCCTTGATTTTGGTTGATTGCGAACTCAGCAACACTCCTTACAGCCTAAGATAAATGTTTTTAATGGGTGGGGGTAGGAATCCAATCACAATCTTATGTGATCTGCATTACACTGATTAAAAAGGTCTTCTTTAGGGTTACACGCTATTTTGGGCTTATCATTTAAAACCCGTTTTGATAAGAGGAAGATGTGATTGAATCTATATGTGTTTTTTGTTCTTCCAGCGATTCTGTCGATAAAGTTTACAGGGACGTCGCGACAGATCTGGGCAGAATGCTGGGAAGGCAAGGCGTGAATCTCATTTACGGAGGCGCTTCCATCGGCTTGATGGGTTGTGTCGCCCGAGGGGTTCATGAGTTTGGCGGAAGGGTGACCGGGGTCTTACCGGAATTTTTCAAATCCAAAGAAATCGAGTACGGCGATGCGGATGAATTGATCGTGACCCGGAACATGCGGGAACGAAAAGCCGTCATGGATCAAAAATCGGATGCGTTTATCACTCTCCCTGGTGGAATCGGAACAATGGAAGAGGCGATGGAAATTCTTTCCATGAAACAGCTCAAGCTGACTCCAAAGCCGCTGGTGTTCGTCAACACCTGCAATTTTTTTGATGGGCTGATTTCCAATTTGCAGGAAATGGTCGATCTTAAATTTGCCAAAAAAGAAACGTTGGATTTGTTTGCCGTGAAACCCGGCCCCGAAGAAGCGTTGGAATATATCTTGAATTACAAACCGCCGCAAATTTCTAACAAGTGGCTGTAGATACCGAGCTTTAAACTAAAGATCCTGGCAGGAAGGCTTGCGGATAAGGATAGTATAAGAATTTTTTTCCCCGCATTGTGGGGTCAGTTGGCTTGAACCTGAAGGTCGGGATGAACGGCTTCTTTGAGAAAATTTTCGATGTAGCTCAAAGTCCCCGTTGTTGAGCTAGGGCAACTGCCACAGGCACCCTGATAGTGGATCTTCACCACGCTTCCCTCTATTCCAATGACATCAATTCCGCCGCCGTCATTGGAAAGTGCGGGTCTGATGGCGGCGTCCAGCAGTGCGTCGATCACTTTGGTTTTTTCCTCGTCTGAATAACCGGGAAATTCTTCTTTATTGAACCCTTCCAGGATGGGATCGATCTCAGATTTATTCTTTTCAACGGGTTCATCGCCTTCATAAAACTTCAAATGTTCCTGGATCGTCTCGCCCACTGTTTCCATCACCGTGTGCCAACCGACGACATTGGACTTGGTGACGGTCACAAAATTTTCCTTCAGAAAAACATTGACCACCCCAAAAATCTCAAACAAAGCTTCACCCAACGGATCGCCTTTGGCTTCTTCCACCGACTCGAAAGTCAAGGTCCCGTTTGCGATCACCTGACGGTTCATGATGAATTGAAAGGCTTCCGGGTTCGGCGTGGGCTGGACCCGAATGACTTCGTAGTGAGGTTCTTCTTCTACAACTGGTGATACAACAGGCTCATCCGGGGTCTTCGAGAGTTCGTCAGAAGTCCCGGCGGGAATTCCAAACATTTTCTGCAACCAGCCTCTAAATAAGCCCATCCACGACACTCCCGGGGAAAAAATTCGTTTTAAATTCTAGAAAATGGCATCTAGAATACATCAAATCGAGCAAAGATTCACGAAACCTTTACACATGGGCTCCTAAATCATTACAACCCCTTTGTCTTCAAAGCCCGAGAAACACATCCCCATCTTTTATATCAAAACCGTTGATGAAATGATCTGTATTCTCATTTGCCTGTCGAACCGAATCCATTTCCGCCCCGGACGGTACTCGCCAGGGAATCTACGGGAATAAAGTCAATTTTCTCAAATTTTTGGACGATGAGTTGCGCGACCCGCTCGCCCCGTTCGATGGCATAATCCTGGTCGGAATGATTGAATAACAGAACTTTGATTTCCCCCCGGTACTCAGAATCGATCACTCCCGCGCCGCAATCGAGTGCGTGTTTGACTGCAAGGCCGCTCCGGGGCCAGATCAAACCCACGTGCCCTGAAGGAAGTTTCAGACAGATGCCTGTAGAAATCAATTGTTTGCTCCTGGCTGGAATCACCGCATCAACGGATGCCCTCAGGTCTGCGCCAGCATCCCCGGGATGAGAATACACCGGCATTAACTCACCGGAAACCTCGCATTTTAAAGAAGAATTATCCAACGCAAAGCCTCCTCATTTTTTTTATTTGAAAGGATCAATATATTCCGGAAAGCAACCCATTACAAGTTGGCAATCAACCGGCACATTAACTGCCCGCATCGTTGCAAAACACATTGATTGTTTTTTTAGAAGAATATGAAAACCGCCCCACCCATTCCAGGAACCAACTCAATACGTAGAAAAACTAAAAGCCTGCCCCTGACAAGACAGTCCTCGGATAAAACATCTGGAATAGAGGGACGGTTAAAAAAAAAGAAAGGAGGCGGGTTACTATTTTCCCAGCCGACTGATTATCTGAAAGCCGCTGGGTGCAAAAAGAGGGTCCATCATACGCCACTTGGAAGGGTTTCTTCTGCCGATGAATACAGAGGATCCGGCTGGCGCTCAATAAACTTGGGGGTTTGGGAAAGGGTTTGAGACTTATATACATCCCAACTGCTCGTTCATGTCCAAAATCTCTGGGATGTATCTTTTTTAACATGGACATCTCTCTTTTAGTAACCCGCCTTGGGAAGTTTCGGTAATTTTCGAATACCCGAAAATAAAGATCAAAAATATAGCTCATGCCGAATATTTACGGCTCATCCAAAACATCAACTGCAACTCTAATTTCCGTTATCTAGTATGCCGAGGAGGACCGTACCACCACATATTGGGGCTGTCAACAATAAAAACATCCCACATCCCCATCTAACCAATAGCCCCATACAATTCAATAAGATATAGAATTAAAAATATTCACTCGAAGCACCGGTTTTGACACTGACCCAATATAAGGTAGATTAGAATTTAATAATGTCTATATATGGGGGGATTAAAGCAAAAATCCATCCAAATGTTGTTGCGGCATAAACGACATGACTTTGAGTCTCGGATATCCATATAGTGATATCCTGTGAAGCCCTACAGCGTGGTTTTAGCGATATTTTTGTAGTAAGGAGGGTAAGCGCGACCCTGTAGAAAGCAGGACCTCATCTAAAGCCTCAGGGGGGGTTCTCAACGGAACAGATATCGGACCGTTTTTTGGCCTACCTTACTGAAATGGTTATTTTGCTTGCATTTGCCCAGGAAAACGCACAACTTTACTGATTTTTGAATTTCTTCATATCTCCAGGCAGGCTTTCGAGCAGGCGGGCTTTTATTCTGTAGAGATTGGAATCCCCTTCCACCCTGGCATAATATTCGGCTTTGTTTTCGATCTTTTCCCCCACGATGACCTTTCCCGCCATTTTCAAATCGTCTCCCGTCCAAATAGTTACAATGGCTTTTGGGTCACTCATTCCGAAGTCGTTATCCTCAAAGGGCGGTTCCACGATGGATTCATATTCCAGACCGTTCAATGACCAAAGAATGTCTTTGCCGATAAATGCTTCAACCGTTTTAATTTTTTCAGGTTTGGTCAGGCTCCAGTTCTCGTTCGACTTTTCCAGTTCAAATGTTTGATCGGGATACTCTACAGATATTTTTTGGACGGCGGTTTTTTCAAAATTCAAAAGTTTTTTATTCTTCAAATCATGAAGGGAGCGAAACAATTTGTCGGTGGCATCCAAACTCAAGGTAAAAATCAATGCCTCCCCTGCCCTCCTGCCAAAATATTTCTGGCCGTCTCCAGACTTATTCCCCAACTCCAATGTCCAAGACTTATCGTCACCCAAGTCAACGGTTAAAACTTTTTTAGCCGTGTCCAGCCCAAAAAGTTCAGGCTTATTTTTCGAAGTCTTTACAAATTCCTGCACCCTGGCGGCTTTTAAATCGAACAGCAAACTGTTTACAGTGGACAAATCGGCAGATGCCTCAATGGGCTCGATAATTTTCCATCCCCCTGCTTTATTTCGAGTCAGCAGAATTTTACCCTCACTCGTTTGCAGATGAATTCGGGCAACGTTTTCCTGCTCGAACTCCAGAAGGGTTTTCGGCATGAAATCAACGGGTTTTTGGGAAAGAGTCTTGACCAGTTGAAAACCAAATAAGACGACATTATTGGCATTTTTGATTTTCCCGTAATAACCTTCATTCTCAACTTTATTGCCCACAAGCAATGTCAACGCTTGCCCCTCTTTCCCGATCTCCAGAGTCAACTGTGCCAAAGGCGTGTCCAGGCCATAAGACGCGAGCGATTCCGGGTTCTCATCCAGAAATTTCTTGACCTTGAATTTGCGCACAAGACTGAGAAATCTTTTAACTTCATAGGCGTCGGCTTTGGTTTTTTCACTGTCAATTATTTCCCACCGCTCGTTTTTCTTGCTCAACTCAAACGATTGCCCATCGTTTTGAAACTTTATCCCCACAACCTCCTCATCCTTGAACCGTAAAAGATCTTTGTCCCTGAAATCAAAAAGTGATTTATCAAGTACTCCCCGGCGATCGCCTGCCAGCAGGACTTTGTTTTCGTCTCCCCGCTTGACGTACAGGTATTTGTTCATGGGGTGGTCATCGCCTATCAGCAGGGTCTTTTTGCCTTGCTCTTGCAATTGGAGGGTGATCTTGATGGAAGGGTCTTTCAACCCATAAGCAGAAAGGTCTTTGGCGGAATCTTCAACAACACGGGAGAAACTGGCCGCTTTGAGAGAAGATAAAAAAGAGGAGACCGTGTCCGCGTCGGCTTTGGCTTGCACAGGTTCCAGCAACACCCAATCATTCGTGCTTTTACGCTTGAGATGCAGAGTGCTGTCTTTTTTCCCCAGAATAAATTCTTCGACCCGATCGGTTTCAAACAGAAGAATTTTGCCAGCGCGTTCTTTTTCCTCAATTTGCTTTTTTTCTGCCGGAACATCGACCAGATAATAGTAAAGGGCGATGCCTAAGAACGCCGCCGCCATCCAGACAGTTCCTTTGAACTTCATAGACGCCGCCTTGTCCACCACTTTCTGACACCGACCAGAACGACGACCCCCGGAAACAACAGAGTCCCCATGAAGAACAGGGCGGCTCCCAAGTCACTGGTCAAATGCAGGGGAGTGTCTTTTCTTTCCTTGGGACGAATGGCGATCAGCGATTCTTCCTCCGCCAGCCAGGAAGTGGTGTTGAGGAAAAAATCACCATTGCCGGAGAAATTGAAGTAGGTGTTGTTGGCAAAATCAGAATCCCCCAATACCACCAGGTTGCCCATTTTGGCAGGTAATTTTTCCGTCGCCTCTTTTTCACCCTCCTTCGCTTCATCTTCGCCCGGTTTTGGCTTTTCAGCGGGGACTGGTTTTTGAGAGGCCACCACCGCAATGGTGACAGGGCCCTTTTGATCCACACCTTCATCGAACTTGACTTTCTTGCCGCCAAAGTCCATCTCGGCCCAGCTGTTGGCCCCCGTTTGCAGTAATTCAGAAACGGTCACGCCTTCGACCTGTTTGGCGGTCACCGATCTCAACACCGGAAAAATGGTAGGCAGAGCGAAGTCTTTGGTGATGTCGTGCATCATGTACTGGCTGACCACAGGAGCCGCATAATCTCCGCCAAACATTTTAGACATCGGATCGATCACAATGTCTTCCCTGATTTCGATGCCCCATCGGGCTAAAAATTCTTCCAGGCCTGTTTCTGTTTGTGGATCGATCAGAAGAACAATAG
>VAPK010439894.1_pt1 | contig 22522 bp, 20 predicted proteins | sample 3395031 | NCBI WGS metagenome assembly VAPK01 (sample SAMN08290443, study PRJNA428436) | hydrothermal vent metagenome | isolation source: Deep-sea hydrothermal vent chimney 1 | place: Pacific Ocean: Juan De Fuca Ridge
AACTACCCCCGCCGCAGAGCAGCGGGGTATCAAAAGGAGATTATTAATCGCCCCAAGGGGCGGGGAATTAATCCCTTGTCCGCCTCAGGCGGATTAAAAATAGGGTTCTCAAACATAGGAAAACTAGGTCACTGTGCCATAAGGGACCGTACAATCTGCGAAATTGTCTTATTATCAGCTTTCCCGGCCAATTGCTTGGATGCTTCACCCATAATGCGACCCATGTCTTTCATGGTACTGGCGCCCAGATCGATAACAATTTTCTCAACAACAGCCTTGACTTCATCTTCAGACATTTGCTGCGGAAGATATTTCTCAATAATAGAAGCCTGATATTCCTCTTCATCAGCAAGTTCCTGCCTCCCCTGTTCCTGATAAATCTTCGCTGAATCCCTTCTCTGTTTCACCAGTTTCTGAAGCAGCTTTAATTCAACAGCTTCCGGAATTTCGCTACTTGTAACATCAGCACCGGTTTTTTCCAATAGCAAAGCAGCTTTTATGGCACGAATGGCTTCCAGTTTACGACGATCTTTTACCAACATTGCATCTTTTAAATCATTGTTTATGACTTTTTCAAGTTCCATTTTTATAGTATTTTAATCAATATTCCGCTTACAATTATTTTGAGATAATGAACCTAAATGCATTATCAATGATTTTTGGGAGGTTTGTAACTTCCTCCCGGTTCCAATGTAGTAACATAAGGGCCATTCCAATCTCTGTCAAAAATCTTTATAAGTGTCACCACCGGACCCTTCCCACTAATAAATACTGAAGCATCCACCGTGTTATTAAAGTAACTCCAGCCCCAGTTTCCGGTCCCGATATAGGCCCGGTTATCATCTACAACTGCATACTTGCAGTGCTCGACACGGGCATAAGGAATAAAGCCTTCCGGTGCTGGCGGCAGTGCGCTGAATTTAACGGTGATATTTGGCATTACGGCCAGACTTTTCAAATACTGCTGCATAGGCTGGCGCAACGCCCAGTTAGCGACAATAATATCGACTTTTACGCCACGGGCGGCTACATCCCGCAAAGCATTGTCAACAGCCGTCCAATAGCCTTTCGGACCATAATATATCAATGCTGTCAGAGTCAGTACCTGAATGCGCACCGTATACCTTGCAGATTCGATCAGGCGAACCAGTTCGGGTTGTTCTGTACTGACCCAACGCGGAACCAAGGAAGGCGGACTAAAAGCAGGAAATGCAATCGTCACATCATTTTTTCCATCATGAAGAATAACAGGATCTCCCTTTGTCACAGGTTCAAAATCAGGTGGCTTTACAGCTTCTCTTTCAGCTTTCGGCAGATTGCGATTTTTAGCGAGCTTCCAGTCAAAATTAAACACACCTTCAAATGTCTTTGCAAAGCGCTTGTTATCTATTCGTGCACCTATTTCATGGATTTGACTCAGTGCACGCCAATCCCAATTTTGGCTTCCTACAAACACGATACTATCGTCAACAATAAAATATTTTGCATGAAGCACACCACCAGTCAGGCTATCGACCGGAAGAACCCGAATTTCAATATTAGGAACTCCTTTCAATGGAGCCAAACTGCTTTGGCTTCCACGGTAAAAAACCCGGCCAATCATGATTCGCACTTTTACTCCCGAATGCGCCCGATCTACAATTGCTTCCATTACGGGGGCAAGTGCTTCTCCCGGTTTATTTGAAAAATAAAAAGCGGCAATATCAATACTTTGTTTCGCACCACGAATCATATCGAGCCAAGCCTGCTGCGTCCTCTGAACACCCGATTGACCATATATAGTATTCTCAGGTACACTCTCGATAATTCTGAAAGTAGTATCAGCTGGCACAGCAAATACTGTTCCCAAGCCCAAAGTAAGCGAAAGAACAGCGCACGCTAAAAGAGATTTTAAACCATTACTCTTTTGTAAATTCTTATTCATGATTTTTTCAATTCATTAATTCCTTTACACTAATCAACATTATCATGTAAGAATGAGTTGTCAGATTTAATAATTGGATTTTTCCTGCTGTCTTCTGATAACGTGTAATGCGATACCTGGGAATCACTCGAATAATTGGGATCTGAAAGCTGAACATTCTTTCTAAGATAAGCCGGAATTTCTTCCTCTTTTAACGCATCGGAAGGTTTCAAAGCACTCATTTCAGTCAATCTCTGAATCCGGACTTTAGCTTGTGTATCAAGTTCCGAATTATCTCTTACAGGCGCAGGCTTGCTCTCCACCTTTGGGGCACGTTTTGGAGCAGCAGGTTTTGTGTGCTTCACCATAAGTTCATCTTTATCCGAGGGAAGGAAAAAGTCACTTTCACCAGCAGTTGAGTGATGTTCATTTTTATCATCATCCAAATCCTGATCCAGAGAATATATCTTCTTATTTCCTGAACTTTTATCTGAATCAAGTTCTGAAGCGGAACCTTTTTCAGTCTCTTCCCGGGCTTTCTTTATCACGCGCATTTCATCATCAAAATCAGACTGAGACTTACTTTGTGGCTCATAATTGTCATCAAGATTGAAAACGCTTTTTTTCATTTCTGAATTGCCACTAAAAATTATTTTAGGGCTTGTCTGTTCCGATTTTGTTTCAGTGTCCTGATTTAAAGCATTCTGCTCCTCAAAACCGGTAGCAATAATGGTTACTCCCAGTTTGTTTCCCATATTTTCGTCAATTCCCCGGCCCCAAATTACATTAGCAGAATCTTCGCCGCATTTATCAGATATATAATCGGTTATAACGGTAATTTCATCCATCGTAATGTCGCCATCACCAGCTGTCATATACAGGAGAATATTTTTGGCTCCGTAAATATTGTTATCACTCAGCAACGGTGAATTCATAGCGCCTTCAATAGCCTTGAGAGCCCGATCTTCACCTTCCATAACGGCAGAGCCCATAATGGCTTTGCCACTGTCTTTCATCACAGTTTTCACATCGTTGAAATCGACGTTAACATAACCATGAACTGTGATCAATTCAGCGATTCCTTTGGCTGCGGTTGCTAATACATTATCAGCATGGGCAAAGGCATTTCCCAGGCCCAGATCACCATATAAGCCACGGAGTTTGTCGTTGCTGATTACAAGAAGTGTATCTACATATTTCCTGATTTCTTCAACCCCTTGTTTGGCTTTCAGCATTTTACGCCGGCCTTCAAAATGAAACGGAAGAGTTATTATTCCAACAGTCAAAAGGCCCATTTCCCTGGCGAATTTGGCAATTACAGGAGCCGCACCCGTTCCGGTACCTCCACCCATTCCTGCTGTTATAAAGACCATTTCAGTATCTTCATCCAGTACGGCTTTTATTTTGTCTAATGAATCCAGGGCAGCTTGCTCCGCAACTTCGGGGATTGCTCCGGCACCAAGACCAGATTCGCCTAGTTGAACTTTTACAGGAACCGGGCTGTTCGACAATGCCTGCATATCTGTATTGCAAACTACAAAGTCGACTCCTTCAATTCCTTGTTTGAACATATAATTTACTGCATTGCTGCCGCCACCGCCTACTCCGATGACTTTGATGATCGAAGTTTTTTGCTTGGGAGTAAATTTTATCATGTTTTCCATGGCTTCGTGTGGTATTTCGTTATAATTCAGGAAATGAATTTTTGATTCTTTTTGTGAAATAAATTTATTTAATTGGGACGGAACGATTCGTTATTCGTGTTTTAGTTATAAACAATGTGAAGTTAATTCTCAGATCTCTTCTGCATCATTTTCAAACCAGTCTTTTATAATTCCAAGAAACCGTTTCGACCCTAACTCATGTTTTTCTCCTTTTCGTTTTTTGGCTTTTCTCGTGCCGTCACCATTTTCATCGGGACGTTTGGTTTTGATCTCCATTTCATAGCGCTTAATTCCCTCAATCACAAGGCCTATACTGGTTGAAAACATGGGACTTGCAATCTCGTCGCTGACTTCCATTGCCAGGTGTTCATTGGGGTAACCAATACGCGTTTCCATCCCGGTAGTGAAGGCTGCCAACTGATTAATGTGCCTTAACTGGGCGCCACCGCCGGTAATTACAATACCTGCTATCAGCTTCTTTTCAAATCCGGAGTTCTTAATTTCATAATAAACGTGCTCCAAGATCTCTTCCATCCGGGCCTGAATGATCGAAGCCAGATTCCTCAAAGTGATCTCTTTCGGAGCGCGTCCTCTCAATCCGGGAATGGCAACAACCTCATCGTCCCGATTCTCACTAGCCAGCGCCGAACCAAACTTTACTTTCAATTCTTCTGCATGCCTGCGGATAATAGAACAGCCTTCTTTCACGTCTTCTGTAACGATATCTCCACCAAACGGAATTACTGCCGTATGACGGATGATATTATCCTGAAAGATGGCAATGTCTGTTGTACCACCGCCAATATCTACCAGAACAACTCCGGCTTCTTTTTCTTCTTCACTTAATACAGCTTCCGCGGAAGCAATGGGTTCCAGAATTAGCTGTGAATCTTCCAGACCAGCTTTTTTGATACACTTGTAAATATTTTTTGCGGCAGCCGTCTGACCTATGATGATGTGAAAGTTAGCCTCCAACTTACTTCCTAACATACCAACAGGATGCCGTATTCCGTCTTCATCATCAACGATAAAATCCTGTGGGATCACGTCAATGATCTCCTCACCCGGAAGCATATTCAATTTATACATATTGTGAACCAATTGCTCAACTTCCACATTGACAATTTCTTTGTCGGCATCCTCCCTGATGAGTGTTCCACGGTGCTGTAGACTTTTAATATGCTGACCTGCAATGCCTACGTTTACATATTTTATATCTACACTGGATTGCTGTTCAGCCTGGGTAACAGCCAGTTGTATGGAGCGTACTGTATCTTCGATGTTTGTGACAACGCCACGTTTAACACCAATGGATTCCGTTTTTCCGTAACCCAATATCTCTATTTTGCCAAATTCGTTTTTCCGTCCTACGATACAGGCTATTTTAGTAGTTCCAATGTCTAATCCTACAATAATGTCGTTTTCCATGATCCTATTTTTTTGTGCAGATTACCTGATTTGTAAAAGCCAGATTAATACTATTATATTTATTCCAACCTTCTTTAACAAGCGCTTGCTTGTAAAAAGCTTTTAAATTTTCGAGTTTAATATCCTTTTCCTCAAGGTTTCCAAAATGGATAATAAAGTTGCCCAATTCGGGAATCAAGTCAATTTTGCCCATACTGTTGACAAATATCTGGCTGATCTCCGAATTCAAGAACGGGTCGGAATGTATTTTCCTCGCTAGATCGTACAATCCTGGAAGTAAGGTTTTTGAGTAGATGCTGTCATGAATACTTTTTCCCGTCTTTAAAGGTACATCAATATAACCGTTGACAAAAAGGGCACGTTCTGAATAGTTATTCCCCAATGGGAAAAGTGTTCCATTTTCATCTATATAACAACTTTTTCGATTTTTAGTAACCAGGCGCAAAAGTGCTACTTTCTCCTTTACGTTTACAATTAAATCTCCTGAAATATTTAAAAAAGCATCGGCAGCTTCCACATAAGGGTTTCGTGATATTTTTGATTTTATCTTTTTAAGGTTTAGGTTCTTAACTTTAGTGTGCTGTACAGTGTCACCAATGTCGAATAAGGAAAGAACACCCTTCTGGGACAGAAAACCACTGCCGTTTTTCTGCTCAATCCTGACCTCAACTCTTTTCACAAACTGATTACGGAAATGGCTGTAAATAAAACCAGCCAATATCAACACCAGCACTGCAAAAAGAGAGACTCCCAATATGGATAATTTTTTCTTCATCTGTTTCTCAATATCCTTTCAATGTCTTCAACCATCATTCCAATATCTCCTGCCCCAAGGCTTAACAATACTTCCGGTTTGTCTTCTTCGAGAAATTTCAAAAAAGCCTTTTTGTCAAACAAATATTTGTCTTCTACATCTATTTTATCAAAAATAATTTTTGATGTTACGCCAGGAATTGGTTTTTCACGGGCAGGATAAATATCCAGCAAAAAAACACAGTCCAAACTACTTAATGCGGCTGCAAATTCATCAGCCATATCACGTGTTCTGCTATACAAATGGGGCTGAAAAACAGCACTTATTTTTTTATCAGGATATAAGGTTCTAACTGCATCGATGGTTGCCTTAATTTCAACCGGATGATGACCGTAATCGTCAATATAAACCAAATCAGCATTTTGTATCCTAAAATCAAAGCGCCTTTCAACTCCCGTAAAACTCTCCAAGGCTTTTTTAATGGCTTCAGGATCAATTTTAAGCTGAAGGGCTATCGCAATGGCAGCCAGTGCATTCTCAACATAATGCAAACCCGGAATGTTCATCCTGACATTCATCAGAAACTGCTTGTCATTCCAAACTTTAAAGTGGAATTTCCCGTCTTCAACTTTGACATTTGCAGCATGAATTTCGGCATCTTTTGACAATCCATAAGCCACCCTTTCCGGGAATTCATTCTCAAAAACCATCAGTTTTTCATGAGCGATCAGTTTTCCATTTTTCCTGAGTTGCTTTGCAAAGAGCAGAAAAGTTTTATGGACTTCATCCAAATTCTGATAAACATCAAGGTGATCGGCATCCATAGAAGTGACTATTGCCAGATTTGGCTCCAGTTTCAGCAGCGACCTGTCAAACTCATCGGCTTCAACAACAAGGTATTCAGGATTTTCTGATACAAAGAAATTTGAATTCAGGTTTTTGCTGATACCGCCGATGAAAGCAAGCGAAGGAAAATCCGCAATTTTAAGAATCTGCGTAATCATAGCGGTGATACTGGTCTTTCCATGAGTTCCTGCAACAGCGATGGTAAACAATTCATGGCTTATCTCACCCAAAACATCAGCACGTTTATGAAGGGCTACGCCTTTGTTTTTAAAAAATATAAGTTCAGCATTGTCTTCAGGAATTGCAGGTGTATAAATAACCTTGTCGATATGGGCAGGAATCAATGAAATATCTTCATTGTAATGAAGATGCATGCCTTCTTCTTCCAATTGCCGGGTTAGTTTGGTAACCGTCAGATCGTAGCCGTAAATTTGACAACCCAGTTTTTGAAAATACCGCGCCAGGGCACTCATCCCGATGCCGCCAATTCCCAAGAAATATAATATGTCTGCCTGCCTATTCATCAACTTTTCCCTGGTTTTATTAGTTTAATCACTTCATTAACAATTTTTTCCGTAGCATCTCCATGTTCAAATTGGTGCAGATTAGCCTTTAATTCATCGCGCTTTTCGGGATTTTTAGTTAACAGTTGCACTGTATCCAGCAAATTGCGTCGCAGGTCTTTTTCAGGAACAATCAATGCTGCATTTTTGTTTACCAAAGCCATGGCATTATGCGTCTGATGATCTTCCGCTGCCGAAGGAAGCGGTACAAAAATGGCAGGTTTGTTAACCTGAACTATTTCCGCAATGGATATTGCCCCTGCCCGTGAAACAATTACATCGGCTGCTGCATAAGCCTTATCCATTTCATGAATGAAATCCAACACCTTTACCCTTTGCCGGAATTTGCTATTCAAGACAGATTTTTGAGCCATCGGCATCGAAATTTTACCCGTTTGCCAGATCATTTGGATACCCAGCGAAAGTAATTTGTCGATCAACTGGCTTATCGCCAGATTCATATTTCTTGCACCCTGACTTCCTCCAAAAACAAGCAGTGTCGGGCGATCCTTTTCCAAATCAAAAAACTTCCTGGCTTCCTCAGGACTTTCATTCATCTGCATAATATTTTGTCTGATGGGACTTCCTGTCAGAACAATTTTTTCGGCAGAAAAATATTTCTCCATTCCTTCATAGGCCGTACATATCTTGTTGACAGATTTTCCCAACAGCCGGTTGGTGACGCCCGGATAAGAGTTTTGCTCCAGTATCAGGGTGGGGACTTTTTTTCCGGAAGCGGCTTTTAAAAGTGGGGCACTGGCATAGCCACCTGTTCCAACAGCCACATCAGGAGCAAAACCAGAAATGATTCTTCGTGCTCTCCATAAACTATTTACCAATTTGAAAGGCACCCATAAGTTCTTCAATGTCAGCCTTCTCTGAAAACCGCTGATCCACAAACCCTGAATTTGGTATCCGGCCATGGGAACTTTTTCCATTTCCATCCTGCCTTTTGCACCAACAAACAGAATTTCCACATATCCGAGTTTTTCTTTCAAACCATTTGCAATAGCAATGGCCGGGAAGATGTGTCCTCCCGTTCCTCCCCCGCTGATCAATATTTTATATGTTTCAGGCACTTTCATTTCCAAACTCTATTAGTTCTTTTTCATTGCTTTCTTCCACATCGCGGCTCACGCTGAGTAAAATTCCCAAAGACAAACTGGTAAACAGCACCGAAGTCCCACCCATACTGACCATCGGAAGTGGTTGTCCGGTAACCGGAAGTATATGAACCGCAACGGCCATGTTAATCAACGCCTGAAACACCAGGCTGAAGCTTAAGCCGATGGCGAGGAAAACCCCAAAGTTCCTGGGAACTTTGGTCACAATTTTTACAGCCCTGAATAACAAGATTAAATATAGGAGAACTACTATCGTGCCTCCTACCAGACCATATTCTTCAACTATGATGGAAAAAATAAAATCGGAATACGGGTGGGGTAGAAAATTCCGTTGCGTACTTTTCCCGGGCATTTTGCCAAAAATACCCCCCGTTGCTATGGCAATTTTTGATTGCTCCACTTGGTAATTATTCTTCTCACCACCTTTTGAAAAGTTTTCTATTCGGGCTTTCCAAGTATCCAGACGGCCATTTTTGCCGTCTGGCATCATAAACAATATTGCAAAAAATATGGCTGCTCCGGCTATGGCAATTCCAACCGTAGCAATAATGTATGATATTTTTACCCTTCCGATGAAAATAAGTACAAGACTGGTCGTGAATAAAAGTGCTGCCGTTGAAAGGTTTGCCGGCAAGATCAATCCGCATATGATGAAAACGGGTAAGATCAAGTACAGCAGAACTTTATTAAAATCGTTGATTTCGCTATACTTTTTGGTCAACATCCTTGCCAAATAAACCACAAGAGTAAGTTTAGCCAGGTCGGAGGTTTCAAAACTCAATCCCAAGGGTAAAGGCAACGAACGGCGTGCATCATTAAGGTTCAGCCCAAAAACCAAAGTCAGCAACAGTAAAGGAACAGCTATAAAAAAAGCAATTTGAAAAATGCGGGAATAAAATGTATAACGCACCAGATGAGCAAAATACATAAGAAGTAATCCGACCAGCAAAAAGATACCGTGGCGGATCATGTAATGAGCAGTGTCTCCACCCTGGTATTTATACGCAAGGGTTCCTGTTGAACTGTAAACGGCCAAAAATGATAAAATGGTCAGGATAAAGACAATAGCCCAAATCACCTTATCACCTTTTATGCTACTCATTAACTTATTCATTCCGCTTTCCTTTCTGGATTTGATTTTAAAGTTTTGAAGATTTAAAGCTCGTTAACCGCCTGCTTAAACTGATTGCCACGGTCTTCGTAATTTTCAAAGAGATCAAAACTGGCGCAGGCTGGTGACAAAAGAACGATTTCGTCTTTTTCTGCCAGATGGTAAGAATCTTCCACAGCTTCACGCGCTGATTCCGTATCTACGATTACATCCACCACATCTGAAAATGCTTTATGAATATTGGCATTATCCAAACCCAGGCAGACGATGGCTTTCACTTTTTCCTTTACCAAATTTCTAAGGGTTTCGTAATCGTTTCCTTTATCAACACCTCCAACGATCCAGACTGTTTGTTTGTCCACATACTCCAAAGCATACCAGGTAGCATTAATATTGGTTGCTTTAGAATCGTTGATGAAGCTAATACCGTGAACACTTGCCACAAATTCCAGGCGATGCGAGATGTTTTGAAAATCTGAAAGGCTCTGTTTAATGGTTTCCTTTCTAATCTCAATCAATTGTGCAGCGATGCCAGCTGCCATTGAATTTCTTTGGTTGTGTTTTCCCTGTAATGCTAACTGCTCCAATGTCATATCAAATTTATTTTTACCGTTTTTAAAAACTATTTTATTCCCGTTTAAATAAGCTCCAGCTCCTTTGCCTTCCGGCAGAAAACCAAAAGGAACGGTTATCGCTTCAATTTTTCGTTTTTTCATTTCTTTTAAAATGACCGGATCTTCGGCCCAGTAAATGAAAAAATCTTTTTTGGTTTGATTTTGAAGAATCCGGAATTTTGAATCCACATATTTTTGAAGATCATAATCGTAACGATTCAAATGATCAGGAGTTATATTCAGTAATACAGCAACTTCTGCTTTAAACTGAAACATGTCATCCAGCTGAAAACTGCTTATTTCCAGCACGTAATAATCAAAGTCGCGAAGTGCCACCTGCATGGCAAAACTCTCTCCCACGTTACCCGCCAGTCCCACGTTCAATCCAGCATTTTTCAAAATATGATAGGTCAGTAGTGTTGTAGTGGTCTTCCCGTTGCTTCCTGTAATACAAATCTTTACTGCGTTTGTAAACCGGGACGCAAATTCTATTTCTGAGATCACTCCGATCTTTTTTTTCTGTAGTTTCCTGATTATAGGAATGTTGTCAGGAATTCCGGGACTTTTAACTACCTCACCGGAAGTCAATATCTTTTCGATACTGTGACCGTTTTCTTCAAACTCAATTTCATAATGTATAAGAACGCGTCGATACTTTTTGTCTATTTCTCCATTATCTGAAACAAAAACACTCATGTTCCTGGTTTTGGCCAGAACAGCAGCGCCAACGCCGCTTTCGCCAGCACCAAGAACTACTATATCGTATTTTTTGTTCATCCTTTTTTATCCGATTTACCTGACTTTCAATGTAATGATGGTCATCACCGCGAGAGCAATCCCAACAATAAAAAACCGAACAACAATCTTGGGTTCCGAGTATCCCATCTTCTGAAAATGGTGATGTAACGGTGCCATTTTAAAGATGCGCCGTCCGATTCCATATTTTTTGCGGGAATATTTGAAGTAGCCCACCTGAAACATGACCGATAAACTTTCCACCAGGAAGATTCCGCACAAAAGCGGAATGAGTAATTCTTTTCTGATGATAATGGCAAAAACAGCGATGATACCTCCAATGGCCAGGCTGCCCGTATCGCCCATAAAGATTTGGGCGGGATAAGTATTGAACCATAGGAATCCAACCGTTGCCCCCACAAAGGCACTTACGAAAACTGCAAGCTCACCCACGTTGGGCAAATACATGATATTCAGGTAATCAGCAAAAATTATATTACCAGAGACCCAAGCCAGAATTCCCAGTGTCGCTCCGATGATGGCAGAAGTTCCCGCCGCAAGTCCATCCATTCCGTCGGTAAGATTTGCACCGTTGGAAACGCCTGTAATTATTAGGATTACGATGGGAATAAACACCAGGAAAGCCCATTTTTTATATCCTGGGCCAATCCATTCCAACAATGAAGCGTAATTAAATTCATTGTTTTTCAGGAAAGGAATCGTCGTCTTAACAGCATGACTATCTTTAATAGAAAAGCGGGCAGAAGCACCGGGTTCCCCAGTTAAAGAATACACAGCACTGACAGGCTCATGGGTTTTTTCCCGGATTACCACATTCTTATTAAAGTACATCACCAAACCCACTATCAAACCAAGAATTACCTGCCCGATGATTTTGTATTTTCCACGAAGGCCTTGTTTGTCTTTTTTAAATACTTTAATGTAATCGTCAATAAATCCAATGGTGCCCATCCAAACTGTTGTAAACAGCATGAGAAGTATATAAATATTGTCCAATCTTGCGAAAAGCAATGCCGGGATCAAAATAGAAGACAAAATGATCAAACCGCCCATGGTTGGGGTTCCCTGCTTTTCCAACTGGCCTTCCAGTCCAAGGTCACGAACGATCTCACCAACCTGTTTCCGTTTCAGGAATTTAATCCAGCGTCCACCGAAAACCATTCCGATTAAAAGAGATGTCATTAAAGCCAGCGCAGCCCGGAATGACAGGTACTGAAACAGCCCTGTTCCCGGAATGGAGTAGTTATCATGTAGAAATTTAAATAAATGATATAACATATTCTTTATGCTTGTTCAAACAGTTCTTTCAATATTTTTTTGTCGTCAAAAGGATATTTCACCCCTTTTATTTCCTGATATTTTTCGTGTCCTTTTCCTGCAATCAGAATGATATCTCTATCTTCGGACAGGTTAAATGCCGTTTTGATGGCTTCCTGTCGGTTGCTTATCACCATGGTATATCGCTTTTGTACCGGGTCAATCCCGGTTATCATATCAGCAAGAATGGCTTCGGGGTCTTCGCTGCGCGGGTTGTCTGATGTAAGAATTACCCTTTCGCTATATTGTGCTGCTATAGAAGCCATTATCGGCCTTTTGGTTTTATCGCGATCGCCACCGGCTCCAATAACAGTGGTAAGTCTGGAATCGCCTGAAAGAACCGATTTTATGGTTTCCAAAACATTTTTTAAAGCATCCGGGGTGTGGGCATAATCTACAATTCCGGTAACGCCCTGAGCTGACCGTAACACTTCAAAACGTCCTTCAGCACCATGGAGCGTGCTAATAACAGAGAGTATTTCTTCCTTTTTCTGATTTAATAAGATGGCGACACCATAAATCGCAAGCAGGTTTGAAGCATTGAATCCTCCAACGAGAAGCGAATACAACTCTTCATTGTCAATTCGCATTTTCAATCCTTCAATTTCATTTTCCAACACACGGCCTTTGAAATCAGCCATAGTTTTCAAACCAAAGCTGTATTTATTAGCTTTTGTATTTTGCAACATCACATCAGAATTCCTGTCATCAGCATTTACCAAGGCAAAGGCATCTGCAAGCAAGTCATCAAAAAATTTCTTTTTCGCCCGGATGTATTCTTTGAAAGTTTTATGATAATCCAGGTGGTCGTGGGTGATATTCGTAAATACAGCTCCCGTAAATTCCAGACTGGCGATTCTTTCCTGCACTACGGCATGTGAACTGACTTCCATAAAGGCAAATTCACAACCTTCATCAACCATCTCCTTCAATATCTTGTTTATATTGATAGCGTCAGGTGTAGTGCGGTCCGTTTTAATTTCCCGGTTCTGTACCTTATTCACGATCGTGGAAAGCATCCCTGTTTTATATCCAAGCTTCATAAACAGCTGGTGCAAAAGGGTAATAATGGTTGTTTTACCGTTGGTTCCCGTAACGCCTACCAGCTTTAATTGACTTGATGGATTTCCGTAAAAATTTGAAGCCACAAGTCCCAGTACGAGCGAAGAATCATTTACCCGAATATAGGCCACAGCCTCATCAATTTTTTTTGGTAAGATCTCACAAACTACTGCCCCGGCTCCTTTTCCAACAGCTGTCTCAATAAATTTATGCCCATCGGTTTGTGTTCCTGAAATGGCAACAAACAGGGAACCTTTCTGAACTTTCCTTGAATCCAGTACAATTGATTCGATGTCAATCTCAACAGACCCTTTAACCTGCTGAGCTGCAACGCCGTTCAATATTTCCTTTAGTCCTTTCATTTCCTGTTTGTCAAAATGTTGTTAACAGAATATTTATGGTTTGTCCTTTTTGATAGCGGTGACCGGGACGGCGCGACTGGGACATAACAGCCCCCCTCCCAGTGACATCAACCTTGAAGCCCATATTTTCCAGAAGGTAAATGGCATCTTTGGCTTTCATCCCTCTCACATTTGGCACAAGACCCCTGGAAAAATCTTTTACTCTAAAGACGGCTGTATCATTCACGTCTCTGGTCTCAGCCCACTTTTCTTTGCTCAGATAATCTTTCTGATTAATTCCCAAGCTCTTGTAAATTATTTTCAGATCGGGATACCATACGGGATGGTTCGCAATAGGCAAAGCACCTAGAGTATCCGGAATCCCTGAACCCATATTCATTGCCAGGGAAGTGGCATATACTTTATCAGCAATTTCTTTAAACACAGGTGCTGCTGCTGCTGCTCCATAGTAACCGTGTTTTGGCCTATTAATCACCACAATACAAGAATATTGTGGATTATCTGCAGGAAAGTAGCCGACAAAAGTGGCATTATACGCCCTTATGTATCTGCCATCCTCGTTAATCTTTGCCGTCCCTGTCTTCCCAGCAATTTTAAAATGCTTGTTTTTCAATGACTGGCCTGTACCATACTCAACTACTCCTTCCAAAAGTTCTTTTGCTAATTTGATGACACGTGGTGGAGCAATCATGGAGTCCCTGATCTGAACAGGGAATTTTTTTACTACCGTTCCACCTTCAGTAATCTCCGTTACAAAACGGGGTTTAACTTCAACTCCGTTATTGGCTACGGAATTATAAAATGTAAGGATTTGCAAAGGCGTCAATTCCAAGCCATAACCAATAGACATCCAAGGCAAAGAAGTCAAGTACCAGACCTTTTTATCAGATGGATTTTTAATATAGGGCATGGCCTCGCCGGGAATAGAAAGGCCCAGCGGCTTGTTTAATTTCATGGCGTAGAGATGATCGATAAACTTTGCAGGATCATCTTTATAACTTCTGTAAATGATTTTCGAAATTCCCACATTTGAAGACTTTTCAAAAGCTTCCCTTGCAGTAAGAATTCCGTCACCCACATCATGAACATCGCGAAGAATCCTTCCATAATAATATACATATCCTTTTCCTACAGAAACAGTGTCGTCAAGCTTCACTTTATGATCATCCAATGCAGAAATAATGGAAGCCAGCTTAAAAGTAGAGCCGGGTTCTATCTTTTCTCCAATGGCCATGTTATAACTTTCTTCGTAAGCACTATCGGTCGAATCATATTTAAGGTTGGCAATTGCTTTGATATCACCGGTTTTTACTTCCATCAGAACGGCACAACCCATTCGGGCTTCATGCTTTATCATTTGTTTCCGCAAAGCTTCCTCCGCCACATCCTGCAAATCAACGTTGATGGTGCTAACAATATCTTTTCCGTTGTGTGGCTCCACATCCATATCATTGTGAACCGGAAGCCAGGCTCCATGATTGATCCTGCGACGGATCTGTTTACCATTCGTACCCTTAAGTACTTTAGTGTATGCCCCTTCAAGTCCTACACGTATTTTTTCAGCCGAATTATCATAACCAATAGTCCGGGCAGCAAGTGTTCCATAAGGAAGCTTTCTTGTCGTTTTCTGAAAAGTTATAAGTCCTCCGTAAGCTTTTCGTCTTAGAATGGGAAAGGTTTCAATCTCTTTTAACTGATCGTAGGTAACCTTCCGGTGAATCAGACAAAAGCGGTTTCCTTTTTTCCTGGCCTCAACGAGCATGCGGCGGTAATAAACGGAAGATTGATCCTGAAACAAACCGGCAAGACGCTTAGAAAGAGAATCTACTTTTGTGTTGAAAAGAAAATTGGAAATATAATTGCTGGCGACATCCATCCGAACTTGAAAAACAGGCACAGACGTAGCAAGCAGGTCCCCATCATCGGAAAGAATGTTTCCACGGGAGGCCTTCAAATCGAATATCCTGATCTCCTGTCTTTTCGCTTCCTTATCCAGTTTAGGACCTTCTTTCACCTGAATGTAAACGATCTTTCCAACAATGGCTGCACCAAATAGAAGCATCAGGCCATAAACAAGATAAACTCGCCACAATATGTCATTCTTATCTTCTGTCACCTTTTTTCGCTTACTTGTTAACTTTTATTCTGATCACTTTAAGTGGTTCTTTATTTTCTTTGATTCCCAGCTTTCCGAGCCGTTTTGCCAATTGCGATTGCTTACTGATGACAATCAAGTTCGATTTCACTGAGACATATTCATACCGTAATTCCATCACTTCCTTCTGGAGATGACTGATTTTCCGTACCTTGCTTTCAAGCGTAAAGTCATTTGTGATGTAAATAAATGCCAGAAAGGAAATGAAAAGCAAAAAGGGAAACATGCGGAAAGTCCGTTCTTTTTCCAGAACGCCACCCCCCAGCAACCCTTGTGCTGCCTTGCCAAAGCCCCCCTTTTGCGCGGAAGTTTTCAGCTTTTTTTCCTTTTTCTTCTTTCTGGGTTTCAGGCTGTTTGTTTTCATCATGCCAATAATTTTTCTGCGATTCTGAGCTTGGCAGAACGTGCACGGCTGTTCTGCTTTATTTCATCTTCATCCGGGACGATCGCTTTATTAATCACCGGTTTTAAGCTCACCAAATTATTTCCGTAAAAGTCTTTTTTAAGATCCCCTTCAAAATTTCCTGTCTTCATAAAATTCTTTACCAGCCTGTCTTCCAGCGAATGGTAAGAGATCACCACAAGCCGTCCACCCGGTTTTAAAACTTCGACAGCTTGCTCCAGGAATATTTTCAACACTTCAAGTTCTTCGTTCACTTCAATCCTGATGGCTTGAAAAAGCATGGCCATCAATTTGTTTTTCTGGGTTACCGGAATACATTTTTCTACCGTTTGTACCAACTCTTGCGTAGTTTCTATTTTCCTGACCTTCCTTTGTTCCAGAATCATTTTTGCCATGCAGCGGCTGTTCTTGATTTCCCCATACTGACGAAAGATCTGGTTCAGTTCATCCTCGGAATAAGTGTTGACAACATCCGAAGCACTTTTACCCTGATTCTTCATCATACGCATATCCAACGGTCCATCGAAGCGTGTGGAAAATCCGCGTTCCGGTACGTCAAACTGGTAAGAACTTACTCCGAGATCAGCAAGAATCCCGTCAACTGGCACTTTTCCGTAAAACGTCAGGAAATTTTTCAGGTACCGGAAATTCTGATCCACAAATTGCAACCGGTCGTCATCAGGCAGATTGGGAACAGCATCAGGGTCCTGGTCAAAAGCAACCAAGCTGCCATCGGAACCAAGGTGCTGCAGAATTAACCGCGAATGGCCACCGCCACCGAACGTGGCATCTACATAAACGCCTCCCGAAGAGATCTTCAACCCCTCCACACTTTGATGAAGCAATACCGGATTGTGATACATTTTTGTCATTCAGTTTCAAACTCACCCATAACTTCCTCGGCAAGATTCGCAAAATCATCCGGGTTGTAATCCACGGCTGTTTCGTAAACCTCCTTATCCCAGATTTCTATTCTGTTTACAACTGATGTGAGTACAATCTGCTTCTTTATTCCGCAATAGCTAAGGAGGTCCTTGGGGAGCAACAGCCTTCCATTACCATCCATCTCGACCGGCTTGACACCAGCCATAAACTTGGTAACAAAATCTGCGTTTTTCTTTTTAAACATATTCAGCTTGCTGACCATGGCACTTTCCTGTTTCCACTGCTCAAGCGTGAAAAGTTCAAGACACTTTTTAAAAATGCTTCGCTTCAGGACAAAACCATTTTTCACATCAACTCCCAGCTGAGCCTTATAAGGCGCTGGAAACATGAATCTCCCTTTGGCATCTACTTTGGCTTCGTATGTTCCTAAAACGTTGAGCATTAAATGGCACTTTTATGGCTCAAATATACATTATATTTACCACATTTTGACATTATTTACCACAATTTACCACATTGTTGAAAAATCATCTTATTTTCCACGGGTTTTTTCATCCAAAAAAGAATGTATCTATCTGTATTTCAGTAATAAATGAAAATAATTTCTGATGTTTCCCTATTTATTAACAATTTTCCACCTGAGAATTTGTTAATAACATCGCTTGTGTCTGTTTCATGAAAAAGATTACACTTTTATCTATGGTCCGGTCTAAAAAGGTAAATTGGTGTAATTAATGAAAATCAGTATTTATCCCACCCCGAAAGGGCGCACTGATTTTCAGCCCCTTCCCTTTTAGGGGATTAAGGCGTAAAAGTGGCTTAAAATCAAATCAAGACCTTTTTAGACCGGACTTATCTATATATAAATTCCTTAGTTTTGTGATGAAAAAAAAAGAAAATGCAGGAAAATAGCGTGACCGAAACTAGTATCACACCAGAATATATTAACGTTAAAGAAGTTATTGAGAAAAAGAGCCCCAAACTTCGCAAAGCATTACCGGGGTTTGTCATTAGATACCTAAGACGCATTGTTCATGAAGATGATTTGAATGAATTCATCAGAATATACGGGCATCTTATGGGACTCCCGTTTATAGAAGGCGTACTTGAATACATGAATACCAAGGTTGAAGTAATCGGGCTGGAAAATATTCCGCAAACCAAAAGGGCTATCATTGCTTCCAATCATCCGCTGGGCGGACTGGATGGCCTTGCCCTGTTGAGAACCGTGGGAAAGGAAAGGAAAGACATCGTTTTCCCGGTGAACGACATCCTCATGAATGTCAAAAACCTGAAACCATTGTTTATTCCTATCAACAAGCACGGATCAAATACAGAAAATATCCAGATCATAAACAATACATTCGCTTCCGACAAAATAATCTGTTATTTTCCTGCCGGTCTGGTTTCCAGGAAAAAGAAAGGGATCATAAAAGACCTTGAATGGCATCCCACTTTTATTACCAAAGCCAAAAGATTTAAAAGAGACATCATTCCCACACACATCAGTGGCAGGAATACAAACTTTTTTTACAACCTGGCAAATCTGAGAGGATTGTTAAAAATCAAAAGCAACATCGAGATGCTTTATCTGGTGGATGAATTTCACAAACAAAAAAATAATACTTTGACCATCACTTTTGGCAAATCCATCCCTTACCAGACTTTCGACAAAAGAAAATCCACATTAAAGTGGGCCAGCGCCATGAGAGACTACATTTATTTACTTAAAGATAACCCTGAACAGGAATTTATTACAGATTGATTGTTGTATATTTGCCAAAAGAATCTAATATTTATATGGAAAAAATTGTCTCCCCCATTGATAAAGAAATTCTCGTTGCAGAACTGACCAAAGACAAATTGCTACGCTTCACGAATAACAAAAGCAACGAGATCTATATTATAACTGCTGACAACTCACCCAATGTAATGAACGAAATAGGCCGTTTGCGCGAAGTTACTTTTCGTGATGCCGGTGGTGGAACAGGAAAGAGCACCGATATCGACGAATACGATCTTGGCGAAAACGCATTCAAACAAATGATTGTTTGGGACCCTGAAGAAAAGGCAATTGTAGGAGGATATCGATATATTGACTGTCGTAAACTCACAGTAGTAAATGGTGTGGTTTCATCACCTACATCAAGACTTTTTTCATATTCGAGAAAGTTTATCGACGAATATCTTCCCCACACCATCGAACTGGGCCGTTCGTTTGTACAGCCCTATTATCAGCCTACTTATAATTTAAAACGTGGGCTCTTTGCTCTTAACAATCTCTGGGACGGACTTGGTGCCCTGATTGTTGAGCACGCAGAAATCAAGTATCTTTTTGGAAAAGTTACTATGTATCCGCAGTTTGACAGGCTTGCACGCGATTTGATACTTTATTTTATGCAGAAATATTTCCCTGATAATCACACATTGATTTATCCCAAGAAGCCACTCGTAATTGAAACAGACTCCAAAACGCTGGAAAGTTACTTTAAAGGTATCAATTATGATGAAAACTACAAGATTCTTGTGAAAAATGTAAGAAAATTAGGCGAAAACGTGCCTCCTTTGGTGAGTGCATACATGAGCCTTTCGTCAACCATGAGAACTTTTGGAACAAGTCTTAATGATCATTTCGGAGACGTAGAAGAAACTGGCATCTTGGTGACCATCAAAGATATATATCATCAGAAAAAAGATAAGCATGTAAATTCCTATGTAAAGCCAAAGTTTGATTAATGAAGGGAACCAGTTTCCTTTCATTACATATCTGACTGATACTTTATTTAACTCCGTGCATTCTGTTTGAGCGCTAAAATCATTTTACTTATGAAGATTCAAAATGCTGAATTTATAACCAGTTCTACCGATGAAAAGCAATGTCCAAAGCCCGACAAACCTGAGTATGCTTTTATAGGCCGGTCGAATGTGGGAAAATCTTCACTGGTAAATATGCTCACAAACAGGAAGAAACTTGCCAAAATTTCTACCAGTCCGGGCAAAACCATAACCATGAACCATTTTCTTATCGATAAAGAATGGTATCTGGTTGATCTGCCAGGTTATGGCTATGCGAAACGATCAAAAACAGAACGTGTTAAATGGGAAAAGATGATCAGAAATTATCTTTTAACACGCACAAATCTTCTTTACGTTTTCCTGCTGATCGACTTACGCATCGAACCCCAGAAAATTGATTTAGAGTTTATGGAATGGCTGGCAACTTCGCAAATTCCCTTTGTCATCACTTTTACAAAAGCAGATAAAGTTGGCATTGCAAAAACCGATATAAACCTGGAGCGTTACAAAAATACCCTTTTGGAAAGCTGGGAAGAAATTCCACCATTGCTTGTAACTTCTTCACAAACAGCATTGGGCAAAGACAAACTTCTTGCTTATATCGAAAAGACTAATAAAGTTTTTGGGAGCTAAAATATTTCAATCATCAGCTGGTTCTTCGCCACTAAGTCATTTATTTTAACCCAAATGTATTTTATCTTACCATCGTAAGGTGCAGCAATCACATTACGCATTTTCATGGCTTCAAGTATCATCAATTCCTGGCCGGTTTTTACGGTACTGCCTGGCTTTACAAACAGCTCCACAATAGTACCGGGAATAAAGGCTTTGATCAGCTTTGGATTGTCTTCTTCATAACGCTTTCTCTTTTTAAACTTCTCAGTAGGAAACGTTTTGTAAAACATTCCTCCGATGGAAAAATCGACCATCTCATTATTTCTGTTTTCATCCATGGCGGCAAATATTAAAATGGAGGAATTCCGTGTTTTTTAGCGGGTAAATCCACAGATTTATCCGTGGAAATCTCTAATGCCCTGGCCAGCATTTTTCTGGTATCGGCGGGCTCAATTACGGCATCAATATAACCGTAGGCAGCAGCTACATATGGATTTGCAAATTTCTCTTTGTATTCTTCCACCTTTAACTTCCGATACTCTTCAGGATTTTCTGCAGATAAAATTTCTTTTCTGAAAATAATGTTTGCAGCTCCTTCAGGTCCCATGACAGCAATTTCAGCCGTCGGCCAGGCAAATACAAAATCTGCGCGAAGATGGTGTGAACACATAGCAATGTACCCACCACCATAAGCTTTTCTCATAATAAGAGTGATCTTTGGAACAGTAGCTTCTGAATAAGCATAAAGCACTTTTGCTCCGTGCCTGATAACTCCTGCGTGCTCCTGATCCACTCCTGGCAGATAACCGGGCAAGTCGACCAAAGTAACCAATGGAATGTTAAAAGCATCGCAATAACGAATAAATCTCCCAGCTTTGTCCGAAGAATCGACGTCCAGTACTCCGGCAAGATAGAGCGGTTGATTTGCCACAAATCCAACCGTAGCCCCTTCCATTCTACCAAAACCAATCACCATGTTTTGAGCAAACAATTCCTGGACTTCAAGAAAGTCAGAATCATCGGTAATAGCTCTTATTACATCTCTAACATCATAAGGCTCCCGGGGATCAGCCGGAATAATACTTTCGATACTAAACTTCCTTGTGTTAGGCTTTTTCTTCGGGAATAATGCAGCTTTCCGTGAGTTGTTCCAGGGAATATAACTGATCAGGCTTTTGATTTGACTGAAACATTCGTCCTCTGTTCTGGCAAAGAAATGAGCATTACCGGTTGTTTCGCAATGAACCCTGGCACCGCCCAAAGCTTCCATAGAGATTTCCTCACCCAAAACCGTCTTTATTACTTCCGGGCCCGTAATAAACATCTTAGAGATATTCTCAACAACAAACACAAAATCGGTCAGGGCAGGTGAATAAACAGCACCACCAGCACAAGGGCCAAGGATCACTGAAATTTGAGGAATTACGCCGGAAGCAAGGGTATTTCTGTAAAAGATCTCACCATATCCTGCCAGCGAATTAACTCCTTCCTGAATACGGGCCCCACCGGAATCGTTAATCCCGATAAGCGGGACCTTCAATTTCAGTGCATGATCCATAATTTTGGTGATCTTTTTGGCATGCATCCATCCCAACGAACCACCGGCAACAGTAAAGTCCTGAGCATAAACACAAACGGTTTGTTCCATTATCATTCCCGTTCCGGTAATCACACCATCTCCCGGAAGGTATTTTTTGTCCATATCAAAATCTCGTCCTGCATGCTCAACAAAAAGGTCATATTCATTAAAAGTGTTAGGATCGAGAAGAGCCAGAATACGCTCACGCGCGGTGAGTTTACCAATGGCCTTTTGTTTTTTGATGGCTTTTTCACCGCCACCCATCAGCGCATTTCGCATGCGCCTTCTTAAGTCAACTGATTTTTCTTTAAGTCCCATAATTTAAGTATTGCACACCAAAATTAATAAGAAAAAAAAGAGATAAGTTCTGTGGGACAGTTAATTTTATCCCACCAATTCCACTTATCTCTGCGCTGCAAAATTAATTAAAAACCAAAACAAATCATGTTCTTTGGGAAAAAGCCTGCTATAACTATATACTTTTGTTATTAATGCGAATCAAGGGTTAAAAATCAGGCTAATAAAAGCAGCAGCGATCTTACCAAATACGTGGACCATAAGCCCCTTAGTTGATCTGACCCTGCT
>VAPK010444531.1_pt1 | contig 22481 bp, 15 predicted proteins | sample 3395031 | NCBI WGS metagenome assembly VAPK01 (sample SAMN08290443, study PRJNA428436) | hydrothermal vent metagenome | isolation source: Deep-sea hydrothermal vent chimney 1 | place: Pacific Ocean: Juan De Fuca Ridge
AGCAGGGCGATATTGAGCACTTCACCATTTATCCGCCGGCTGACTCTGGCCGTGCCCACAATAATGAAATAGAGCGAATCACCGCGCTCATGCTCCCTGACAATCTCGGTATTTTTGGGGAAACTGCTCAATACCGCATTATCCGTTAAAATCTTCAGATTACTCACAGGTAGATGCCGAAACAGGGAAACTGAGCGCAAGGCCGTCTCGATGATGCGTTGCCGATAACGTTGCAACACCGCATCTCGCAATAGCGGCCGATTATTGATGAGCGTTTCCAGAACCGCACCTGACAGCTCCAACATCACCGAAGGCCGGATTGCCGTCACCGATGAGATTCGGGGCAATTTGAAAAGTGCGGAAATTTCACCAAAGATCTCCCCCCGGCGCAGGTTTGCCAACACCACTTTCTCGTTAGCGTCACCGTCGCTGACTTCGACTGCGCCAATCACCAAAATATAAACTCGCACATCAAGCTGATTCTGCTCGCAAATAAGCTCCCCAGCTTTGGCACTGCGGACCACGCCATGATCCAGAAGATAACGTTTTTCATCCGCGCTCAGCAGCTCACCAAAAGCCATCCGTGAGGCAATGGCATCCCCTGCGATGTCTCGTAATGGCTGCGCCACTGACTCTGTCTCAATTTTCTGCTCTATTTCCACAATATATCCCTGTTCGAATGACCTGATTTAGGGCAATCTAGTCCCCTTCATGTCCTAGCGACAGGAAATCATTCACAGTTTCATCATCTGCTCGTAACGATATTTCACTTTATAACACCCAAAATTCCCGCTAAGCTTGGCTAAAGTCATAGCCATAATAAGCCCGAGATGTTCATTCCCCTGGATCGGAAGCCAGACTGGCGCAGTCCTCCTGTTAGCACCCTGTTATTGATATGCATCAATATCCTGATCTTCACTTTCCTGCAGGCACAGGATCCGTTAAGAGAAACCGATGCTTTTCGCTACTATTTTTCATCCGGCCTCGCCGAGCTTGAAATACCTCGTTATATTCAATATTTGAACAAATACAGCAAGCGTCAAATCAGCATTAAACCAGTGACTGAACTGGCCAAAAATGAGAAAAGAATCATCTATAAACACCTGATGAGCAATGGCGGTTTTTTGCGTGCACTAAATAAATCACAAATTATTTCGCCAGACGATCCGGACTATGCTGTGTGGCAGGGTTGGCAACGGAACTTCAACAAGCGCTTACAAAACATCTTTAGCTATCGCTATGCCCTTAAACCTTATTCAGCCGATTCTCTGACCATTTTCAGCTCAATATTTCTCCACACCGATCTCTGGCATCTATTAGGAAATATGCTTTTTCTGCTACTATTCGGCTTCATTCTGGAGTTGTCACTGGGCAGCCTCATGCTGTTTCTGGTATATCTTGCCTGCGGCATCATTGCCAATATTGTTACCATTGTTATCACTCCTGATAGTGCTCAGTGGATAAGCGGCGCTTCTGGTGCCATCACCGGGCTTGCCGGCCTCTATACCATCCTTTACGGGATGCGCAAAATTCGCTTTTTCTATTCGCTGATCTTTTATTTTGATTATGTCCGCGCACCCGCAATTATCATGCTGCCTGCCTGGCTGCTTTATGAATTAGCCTACAGTCTCATCGCCCCTGACAGCGTTAATACCGTCACCCATATAGGAGGCCTGCTGGGCGGTATCGTTATTGGGATTATCATTCGCTATAGTCCATTACAGATTCACAGTGAAGAACAAACAAAAAATGCAGACCTCAATTTTGAGACTGACTTTAAAACAGCCGTGGCGGCACTTGAAGATACTGAATTGGATAAAGCCTGTAATATATTCAAACGTTTACTGGAATCAGAGCCAGCAGATACGCGCATTATTTTAAAATTATTTCAGATTGCCCGAGTACGGGCGGATCGGGGTTTGGCCCGGCATTATATCCAGCTGTTATTAACGCAGCCAGGAAAGGATCCCCAACTTCTGCGTGACCAGCAGCGCTGTTTTCTTGAATACCTGGAACTGACACAGGGAAAAGCAACGCTAGCCGCTGAACTACTTGCCCAAACCGGTATACGATTCTGTGCCGCAGGTTTTGTTGACAGCAGCCAAAAAATACTGGCCTTGCTAATCAAACATAATCCAGCACAAGAAAAAATTCCTCTGTTGCTGTTGTTGCTGGCTACCCGTTACCATAAATCCGGAAAACTAGAGAAAAGCAGGCACTACAAACAACTATTAATCCAACACTTTGCAGATAGCCCTGAAACAGAAATGATTAAGCAAACGCTACCCGATAAATGAGTGCATTTACCAATCAATGCCGGATATGTATTCGAGCGCAACGCTCAGTGAGAGGAAATGCTGTTCAAGGTATCCAAATAAGACTGGGTTTTCCCCCGCGATGGGTGATTAGGATATTTATGCATTAGATATTCCAGTATCTTTCGGGCTTTATCTTCATGACTAAAATATTCAAACATGATTCTCGCTACCAGCATATACGCGTTGGGAATACCATCATAACTGGGATAATCGCGATGCAAATCATTTAACAAGGAAAGTGCTGCCCGTGACTGACCACTGCCAACCAGAAGATGCGCCATCTCGTGCCGATGTTTTGCGCCTTTGAGTTTAAAACCAGGAATCAAATTATAGCATTCCATATAAACCCGGATCGCCTCGCTAGGTTTCCCCAGCAATAGCAGCCTAACAATATAGTCTGCGCTATAAATTTGCAGATTTTTTTTATTTTTTAGCGAATACAGAATCCGGTGTAGACGCTCACGCAAGGTAAAATCATTTGGCTGCTGTTCAATCTCCTCAACCAGCCAATTCACGGCTTCTACATACTTCCCTTCTTGTAATAGGATATCAATATTGCGCTCATTTCCGCTTTCATTTATCGCCGCTTCACTATCCTGATTAACCACATCAACATAACCCAGCTGCTGATGGAATTGATACAGTACATAGCCCATCATGCCGAACATCACCAGGATAAAATACATTGTCACCAATGCTATCACTGAAAAAAACAAAGACACAGGGACACTAACAAACAGCAGTTTCCAGGCCGACAATAAACCGGTGAGAAGAAGACCTAAAAACACAAATAAGATAATATAGGAAAAACCGATGGTTTTTATCAGCCCGGCAATGGCCAGCGGATTAATCGCCCTAAGAAAACGATTACTACTTACCAGCAGCATAATACTGGCGGGAAACAGAAAACTTGACAGCAGCAGGCTCAGGCTAAGCGCGTTATCAGTAGCATTGTTCTGCACCAAAGTATTGAACAGGCCATAACAAAAAATAACAAATAACAGCTTGAACGGAATTTCAAGATCTTCAGTGAGCATACACCAGCGCAGTCTCTCCGGCTTAATCCTGCCGTTAGCAACTGAATGCATAACTACGTAAGCATATTTTATAAAAATAACAAATATCAGCATCTGGGCCAGAAAGCCCAGCGTATTACCTGAAACAACAAAGTTAACGCTTGCCAGTGTTAGTATCAGCAACAGGGGGGATAAATGAAAGGGGTAGAGAAAAAACAGGGATATACGGTTCCATAATGGGGCAATGGAACTGCCCGCAGCTGCAGATACCATCCTGCCGCAAACCGGGCAGGCAGCATTTTCGTCTGTAGCAGCATCAACACATTGATGGCAAAAATCCACATGACAAACAGCGCAATGCCAGTTTGCTTTTGTATTTGAATGGTGATTGCAACGAGGTCTATTCATAAATAAACAGTTCAGTTCGCACTGACCGTTCGGCTTTTAGCCCTGTCGCTTAGCGCCTTGATTTTCTGCATCATAAATACAGGAATCGAGTCTGCGTGAGGGGTTCTGTGATTTCAATCGTATAATGATTATCCATGCATTGTTCACAAAGTAGCAACTTCAACCTTAATCCCGAAAGTTATTGAATTGCAGAGGCATATCAATGCTCGCCTCTTTCAGCATGGCCATAACGGATTGAAGATCATCGCGCTTTTTTCCAGTAACGCGCACTTTATCTCCCTGAATCGCCGCCTGGACCTTAAGTTTTTTATCCTTAATCATTTTCACAATTTTTCTCGCCAGATCGCTGTCCAGCCCCTGACGCAAGGTTACACTTTGTTTCACCTGTTTACCCAACTTCTCGATCTCACCCAATTTTAGGCAGACAATGTCAATACCACGCCGGTTCAACTTAGTCTGTAAAATATCGTACATCTGCTGTAGCTGGAATTCTGCTTCAGCAGTCATTGTGATCAGATCCTTGTTTTGTTCAAACTTTGCACTGCTGCCCTTAAAATCAAAACGCGTGTTGACTTCACGATTAGCCTGATCGACGGCATTGACCGCTTCATGCATTTCAAATTCGGAGACAATATCAAAACTCGGCATATTTTTCCTCTCGCAATCTTATTTCTTGAATGAACCGATATATTAATTGGTCCCATCTGCCGCCATTCATCGTGCTGGCTCCCAGGTAATGATGTGCTCGGGCAACTGATCGGGGTGAATGTATTCTTCGGAAACGACCCTACCACGGACGGAGATACCAGCTTCATGCACCGAAGCCGGAAGCCCTGTCACCAGGGGGTGCCAATCAGGCAATGACTCTCCAGCGGCAAGGCGCCGGTAAGTACAAGTATGAGGCAATTCTCTGATTTGTGCTGCTGTTTGAGTCTCGATCTTGATACAGGCAGGAACTCGTTGCAGACGCTTAGGATAATCCTTACAGGAACAACTTTGCAAATCCAGCAAATGGCAAGCTACGTTAGTGTAATAAATCTCACCACTATCTTCATCTTCCAGTTTATTCAGGCAACAACGACCACAACCATCACACAAGCTTTCCCACTCTGTGTTCGTCATTTGTGCAAGTGATTTGTGTTCCCAGAATTTGTCTTTCAACATTCAGTGTGCAATATTATTTTGCCAGTGTTGCTTGAGCTCATTGATATTAAAACGTTCGCCTTCCAGTTCATAATCCACGAATTTAAGCGCCACCCCCTGACGGTCAGTGCGCAGAACTTTCATATTAAATGAAACATCAGGCCGGGCAGAATCCAGCATTTGCATGCGAATATGGGCACCAACCGGGAGTTGCGGCTGATCCTGTAATTCCAGATAAACCCCGTGTGCCGAAATATTACGCGTTAACGCTCGCCTACTGCCAAAGGTACTGTGACTGATTTTCACCCTCGAAACCGTATTTACCCTACCTTGTGAGCGTTTTTCATCCATCCCCTTCTCCTTGTTCTGATTTAGCCTAGCGAATCTCCATACATATCGGAATTTTAGCGCATAACATTAATCAATATTTTTGTGATCCTGATTTAATTTTTGCTGCATATTCTAACCACAAGGGATCACGACTAAAGCGCATCCGCATTAATCATTCCTTCCTGACAGTCCTCGAATTGCAATATCACACCATTATCCAGTTTGCGTATACAACTCATTCTGAAAACTACATCCATGTTAACCGGTCTCAGCGTCACAAATTCTTCTTCACTACACTGCACTTGCGCAAACAGATCATCCTCTGTATCAGGCATATTATCCAACGTCACACAGCATCCACCTTCAGATATATCGCGGATACGTCCATCAAGCGTTCCAAATTGCGAGTGATAGATTCTGACTCTGGCATCAATTAACTTACGCACATGGAGGCGGCGTTCAGGCATAGTATTCCCCCTTAATGTTGCCAGCCAATTCAGGATAAAACAGTTAGCGGCAACTAAATCAGTATTATTTTTAATTATAGTTGTTAATTTGTAATATAGATAATATTCGGCCTGCTGGAATCGTCCCTGATTTCCAGCAATAACAACCTCAGGAATTTAAGGCATCCCGGACACGTTCCAATTTGGCCTTTACTTCGCCTGCCAGTTCGGCAATACCCTCTTTCTGCACTAGGGTCAGCACAGCAGAAGGATCCATGAAAGCAACAGTAATGGAACCATTTTCTTCTTCCCGTACTACAACATTGCAGGGCAACAACAAACCGATATCAGGCTCAGCCGTCAGGGCCTGGTTGGCCAGCACCGGGTTACAGGCACCCAGGATTTTGTAGGGCCGTTTATCTAGATCCAGCTTTTTTTTCAATACCGCCTTCACGTCGATTTCAGTCAACACGCCAAAGCCTTCTTTCTGCAGTTCTTCGACGACTCGACTCACCACCTCGTCAAAACTACCACTAACCTGTGTCGTAAATCCGTACATAAATTTTCTCCTGATAATAATGATTCAATTCTGGACTACGCATTATAGCCTGTGCCAAAACGGGTACAAGAAAAGGATCATGCTAGCTATTTCCGAAAATTGGCGCGAAATCGGCTATCTTAAATTATGAATCTATCGCCAATATGTTTTGAAACTTTGTTATTTAAAGATCCATCGTGAATAGTGTGCGCTTACTATCGTAAAATAGCAGAAAATATCTATACTCTAGGTATTTAGGCCGTAGAAGTTCCGTGGCGGGTTGAGACGGGATATCGATGATATCCGGAAGGCTTAGCTTTTATCCTACCAACACAGATGAGGTGTATTTCAGGGCTGGACCTTAAACAAGCTCCGGGAAAACAAAATAAATTAGCCCGCAGTATAGCTTACCGAGGATTAAGCCGTAATTTGGGCTAAATGAATACTCTCCGAGTGAAGTTTTAGCTCAATATTCTATAGTTTATAAAAATAAACAGGCAGGGAATTCCCTGCCTGTTTTTCAGCCTAGCTTAGTCCAGACCCATGCAGTTAGCATAGTAGGTTACCGTTGCTGGCCAATCGGAAAACACGCCAATCACACCTACTTCTTTTGCCAGAACATCCAACATGACCATGGTATCACCATCATTATTGGTGGCCGCCGTAGTGGTCTGATAATACCAGCCACCACCATTTTTCAGCAGACCGGAACGTTCCAGTGTCCAGGTGATAATATCCAGCCCGGCTGCTTTTGCATACATGGCATAATCAGAAGGCACCACCTTGCCAAAGCTATCCAAGTTTACCAATGCCCACATTGGCGGGGCAATGATGTTGACACCCTGCGCAGACAATTTATCCATATCTGCCTGACTGGCAACAAAGGATGGATCGTTATAAACACGATCATCCAGATAAACAGCTTGCTTACCGAAATCGGGATCTTTTTTCAACCAGAAAAGGATATCGCCAAGATTAAAGGACTGGGCAAAAACTTTTTCCGGCGCAACACCGGCTTCAATATAATCATTAATCATCTGCTGAGCATAGACTTCCTGTGTATAGTCGCCTTGATAGGGCATTTTTACACTGGCTGATTTAAGTTCGGGCGTCATTTTTACCCCCAGTTTTTTGAACAACTCAATACTTTCCTTATGCGTCATCAAGGTACCCTTGGTAGAGTACAGATCCGTACGCCAGCTTGGCGTTGCATTCATATATTCTTCAACCATAGTCGCATTCGGATTGAAGGCATCCATTTTACCCTTCAACGACTTGAATTCTGCCAGCGTCAGATCACTAGTGCAGCATTGCGCGGTAGCTGAAGTAATCGTTTCACCTGTTTGAGGGTCAATAACTGCAGGGGAAAAAGGTACTGAGCACTTTGCCGCCAATGGCGTCGCAAGAATATTGGTCGTGGTATGCAGATCACACTGTGAATGCCGACAAACCAACTGCCGATCACCAGTAAAGGTCACATCACACTCGATAATACCCGCGCCCATACGCGCGGCTGCCTCATAGGACTCCTTGGTATGTTCAGGAAATTGTAGACCTGCACCACGATGACCAATTGAGAAATCTGTTTTTTTAAATTTATTTTCGCCACAGCTTTGCAGTTTTGTTTTCAGTGCACTCGCATCCATGTCCTCAATAAGATAATAAGGTCTTGGACCAACGCGGGCCACCTTTGTTGCGTACTCTGAACGAGCATCGTCATTACTATCATCAGCATGATGTTTCCCTTCGGCTGAAACAGTGTTTAGAGAAAATAAAACAGCAGTAAGAATTAATATTAATAATGTGCTTAGCAAACGCATAATAGTCTCCCATGTTGTTATTACTGACCGTAATCCGGCCTCCCACGGGCAAGAGTATTCATCCTTTATGTCTTATGCATGACAGCATTGTTATTCTGCTTACCCCACAGATTGCAGAAACCGTCGCTAGTCGTCATTCCGGCATGCATTTAGCCGGAATCTAGTGGCTATACAAATGTGGATTCCGGCTGAAATTATGCCGGAATGACGGATACCTGAGGACATGAGTAGTTACGTTATATAAAACATAGCTTGTCAGCGGCTAAAATTCACTCATAAAAAAACCGCCTCAGATCATCATGAGGCGGCTAACCTTGAATGAATCAAGGGAGCAAAGGAACTGCTTATAGTTCTTATTCAGGATACATGGTCTGCTTGTACAAAACATCGCCATTTATATCACGAACCGTAATGGTCATAACTCCATTTTCGGTAATATTAACTGCACCGAAATTCATCCATGTTTTAGCTTCAGTATAGGTTTTGGTCGAAAACATGCTTTGTGGACCATAGAAAAACAAGCTTTCAGTTCCCCAGCGCGTGTCAAACTTTCGCGTAGGATAAAGGCCAGCACTCAGAGGACCGGTAACAAATTCATGGACTTTGAAGTTCGGCGTAGATGGGAATGGCGTATAACGGAAGACTTCGGCAAAATGAACATCGGTAGTAATCCAGATGCTGTTGTTAATACCCTCATCTCGCATAAATGCAAACAGACCTTTAAGCTCCTGAGCAAACCCGGTCTGCTGATCAAACCCGGACCAACCATCACGACCGTTTTTGGCAGGATACCCAGTAGGGATTGAGAGCGGTACACTGGAGACAATCATTTTCCATGTCGCATCCGATGACTTCAGTTTTTCCTTTAACCAGGTAAGCTGTTCACGGCCAAGCATGGTTTTTTTGAGCGAGGCATCATCAGCTTCAATATTAGAATCACGATATTGACGAGTATCCAGAACAAATAGCTCAAAATTCTTTCCCCACCGAATGGTACGATAAAGACGCTTTGGCTCATCCGGGCTTTCATCAACCGGATTGTAATCCAGAAAGGCCTGCAGTCCCATGGGCAACAGGTGTTGACCTGCCGTATAGGGTGCGCTTGAGCGAGTGTCATGCAGCGGACCGAAATCATTAACCACTTCATGATCATCCCAGATGGCATAATACGGCATACTGGCAAGAAGCTTCTGATAGGAAGCATCAGCATGATTATACTTCCAATGCGCCCAGTAACTATTCATATTTGCTGACTTGTCATAATTACCAACTATTTGCTGGTTTCCATATTTGCCCTGTTCGGTGCAGATGCCATCAGCATAAATCATATCGCCAAGTCCAATGAAAAAATCCAGTTTCATTGCATTTATAGCATTAAAAATAGGGAACCCTTCTTTAGCATCACGACAGACATTCTGTCCAGCCAGATCGCCACCCCAGGCAAAAGAAAGTGCCCGCGCCTTATTGTTTTCTGGTGCTGTGTGAAAGCGGCCGCTTTTCTTTTCTGCATCTTTCCCAGCATGCGGGTTATTGCTAAACCAAACTGTATATTTATAATCGGAATCGGCATCCAGTTTCTCAAACTTTATTTTTCCGGTAAAATCATGGGCTGCCTTTACCTTGATAACTTTATGCACCGATTCTCTACTTTCTTTTTCTTGTAAAAAGACATGCATATAAGATTTGGCATCAGCACGCGCCCAGATAACAGCACTATGTTCCTGAACATCCCCCACCATAACACCATGAGTAATGGCAACACCAAATTCTGTTTTATGTTGCTCTTTTTGCCGGTCTAAATCTTCACCAGCTAACGACACAGCGGTATTTAGCAAGCCTGAAACAATCATGCAGACAGGTAATACCGTTTTAAATACATTTATTTTCATTTTCATCTCCCAGTTTATTTCGCACATCCTAATCATTTTGTTTGAATTATTTATTGCCATAAAATTACGTCTTTATGACTTCTTAACAATATAAATATGCGCAAAAAACGGGGCGGGAACAAAAAACCAGCTATATCTTTAAGTCAAGCTATAACCGTATTTTTTAATAGGGAATTATTGCTGTATATTGAATTATTTATAAAATACTTATCCCATTCACCTGGGCTGGAGTACTGCTATTATTATAGGTATATGATCTCACCAAAGAAATTTCATCGCCATTATCGGCTACTCATTCTGTTGACCTGGACCTTACCTGCCATGGTCGGCCTGTCCTTCTTGATGTTCATTGAAATGTTCAGCCCTGAACAAATGCTGACCATACTCACAACACCACTGGAACCCATTTTTATTATCGCCGGTATCATTTTTGCTTACTGGTATTTCTATCGTTTCGCCCAGCCTTTCAGTGCATGGTTTGAACATAATTCCGCCAGTAATGAAAATGCCGTACTGCAGCAAATCCGACGCTTCCCCCTGCATTTCTGGTTCTTATTCCTAAGCTATGTCCTTCTGGCCCCGGCGTCTGTCATGATGAGCGCCGAACACTATACTGATTTCGTTGCGCTTCCTGTTGACTGGTTCCGAATTCATCTGGTCGCTCTCATTGTCTCTATTATCGTTGGCCTACCTTTTTTCTTCCGCTTTTTTGATCTGTTTGGCCAGGCTTTTGGCAATATCCATAATCAACAACCGATTTTAACTATCAAAACCCGCGTGTTCCTGATTGCCTCACTCATTCCCCTGCTTATGGATACCATGTTGGTACAATATTACTGGACCCGCACCGGTTATTTCACCTTCGAAACCTTTGTTATCTGGTTAATGCTGGAATTTCTGGCCATTGCCGGTTCTCTGTTGTTCATTCGCAGTTTCAACCAAAGTCTTGCACCCTTGCAGTTATTTATTCAGGATTTCAACCAGCATTCACTAAACACGCAGAAAAAACCGGTCTCCTGTTCAACCGATGAACTAGGTTTTCTGACTTATAATCTAGGTCTCCTGCTGGAAGAGCAGCATCTGCATCGGGAAATTCTTGCCATTAGTAACCGCCTTCTGCGACAAGCTGATTTCAGCAGTAATTATGAAGAGCTGCTGGCTAATATCATCCATCTTGGTAACGACATCCTCGATGATGAAATTATGTATCTGATGCTATTTGATGAAAGCCGTCAGGAACTTGTCGGCATTATTGACTCCTTCAATGGATACAGGAAAGAGGGTTATTTTCGACTAAGTCTGAACGAAAATTCATTTGCGGTCATTGTTTTTAAGCAAGGTAAGCCCCTTGCTATTGCCGATGTTAAACATGATTCACGAGTCAGCGCCAGAATGACTGAAAAGTATGGCATCTGCTCAGCCCTGGCGGTGCCGTTAATCATTGGCGACAAGCCTGTCGGAGTACTGCTGAGCGCACGAAAAAAACTCACTCATCATTACAGTGAACATGAAATACTGATCCTGCAGGCCTTTGCTCAGGAAACTGCACTGATCATTCATACCGAAAGCCTGAACAGTAACCGCCTTTCAGCCGAACAACGCTATCGCAAACTGGTAGAACTGGCTCCCGATGCTATCCTGCTTCTTGATAAGAACGGCATAATTATCGAAGTCAATCAGGCAGCAGGAAGTCTGTTTCTGCAGGACTCATCCAAACTCTGTGGCTACAGCCTGAATAACTTTCTGGGTAACAAAGGGAACACAGGGATTGAACAACTATTGCAACTGCAGCCGGGTCAGTCATCACACCTTGAATCCGTTATAAACACCAGGAATATTATTGTCGACATCCATGCCGGTGCTCTGGTACTTGACGAAAACAAGGTGGTTCAAATCATTATTCAGGACATCAGCCAGCGTAAACGTCTGGAAAGCGCCATCACCCAGATTGTTGAAGGTATTTCCACGGCTATTGGTGAAAGTTTTTTTCAAGCCATCGCCACACAACTGACCAATATTCTCGGTGCCAACAGCGTCACTATCGGCACGATTAAAAAGGATGACCCAAATACAGTTCACACAGTTGCCTTTTATTTGAACGGTAAAATGCGCCGCAATATTCATTATTTTACACATAACACGCCCTGCGCTGAAGTGATTGGCAACACCCCAAAAACCTACCCTGAAAACGTACAAAGCTTGTTCCCTGACGATAAACCCCTTGTTGAAATGGGTATCGAAGCTTATTCTGGCGTGCCCTTGTTCGATTCACAGGGAAAGCCGCTGGGCTTAATTGCTACCCTGTTTAAAAATAAAATTGAACATCCTGAATTTGTCGAATCAGTCTTGCAAATTTTTGCCGCGCGTACTGCAGCGGAAATTGAACGTACCCAGCAAGAGGAGCATATAAAATATCTTGCCTATTATGACACCTTGACAAGATTGCCAAACCGCGAACTACTGATGGATCGCCTGCATCAGGGTATCGCCCAAGCCTCACGCAACCAGAGTCAACTGGCGCTCATGTTGCTGGATCTTGATCATTTCAAATCAGTTAACGATACCCTTGGCCATCCTGTTGGTGACCTGCTTCTTAGCCAGGTAGCGCAACGCCTCAAAGATTGCGTGCGCGAAGGCGATACCGTTGCTCGTTTGGGCGGCGATGAATTTGTCATTCTCCTGCCCAGCCTTCCCGCTAGCGGCGAAACTAGTATTGACGTTACCATTGTAGCCGACAAAATCCGCCACACCATATCTGACAACTATTCGATTGAAGGACATGATCTGTCTATCAGCACCAGTATCGGCATTGCTTTTTATCCGGCAGATGGAGAAAACGCTCGTACCCTGTTTAAGCATGCCGACATGGCCATGTATCAGGCCAAGGGCGCGGGCCGCGATAACTATCGGTTTTTCTCCCGAGTAATGAACGAAGCCGCCATTGAACGTCTTGAAATTGAGGCCGAACTTCGTCAGGCCCTGTCAAAAAACCAGTTTCAGCTATTGTTCCAGCCCAAAGTAGATATTATTCATAACCGTATTGTTGGCGCGGAGGCGCTATTACGCTGGCAGCATCCGAAACTAGGTTTAATTCCCCCGGATAAATTTATTCCCATCAGTGAAGATACCGGGCAGATCATTTCTATCGGTCATTGGGTATTCGAGCAGGCATGTCTAGCAGCAGTTGAACTCTGGTGCAACAAAAAAGACTGTGCTGAGATTCAAACCATGTCAGTGAATGTCAGTCCGCGCCAGTTCAGGCATCCTGATTTCGTTGCCCAAGTGAAAAGCATTTTAACTGCGACAGCTATTGACCCGAACTGTATAGAAATCGAAGTGACAGAAAATCTGCTCATTCACGACTATGATGAAGTCCGCAGTAAACTTGAAGAATTAAAAGCCATCGGCTTGCATATTTCTATTGATGACTTTGGTACCGGCTATTCATCCCTGCGCTACCTGCAACAGTTACCGGTTGATATTGTTAAAATAGATCATTCCTTTGTTTGCAATATTGACACTGAACCCGCCAATGCCGCCATTGTTGAAACCATTATTGCCATGGCCACCCGCCTGGGACTCCAGGTTGTTGCTGAAGGCGTAGAAAACCGTAGCCAACTAGCTTATCTGCGAGTACAGGGTTGCACTGTTTGCCAGGGTTTTTATTTCAGCAAGCCCCTGAGCCTGGAAAATTTTTCCAAGCTTCTCACACAGGGCCTAAAAACTAGAAATTCAGCATAAGATGACAAGGGACAGCAAACGGATAATCTGATCCTGCCCACTATCCCTTGTCATTCGTCACTTATTCTTCTTTCTTTAACTTCTTCGCTCTTAGTTTTTCCTGGAACTGCAACACCACACCATAAATCACAGGCATCACCAACAAGCTGAGGATAGTTACGGTCAACATACCACCAACCATGGGCGCGGCAATACGCTGCATTACCGATGATCCCGTACCACTACTCCACATAATTGGCAACAGACCGGCAATGATCGCCGTTGCAGTCATAATAATGGGACGCACACGTTCGGAAGTACCATGGTGTACTGCTTCCATAATTTCACCTACATCCAGGAAAGCTCCCTCACCCTGCTCACGTTTTTTGATCTCATGTCGTTTTTTAATTTCATGATCAATAAACGTCAGTACCAGTACCCCAATTTCTGCGGCCACACCCGCCAGAGCAATAAAGCCCACAGCCACCGCAACCGATATGTTGAAACCCATCAAGTAGATCAGCCAGAAACCACCGATGAGTCCAAAGGGAATGGATAACATCACCACCAATGGTTCGACCAAATTGCGGAAATTAAAATGCAGCAATAGGAAGATGACTAACAGGGTTACTGGAACCACGAGTCGTAAACGCGCGGCGGCACGTTCCATATACTCGTATTGCCCGGACCAGACAAGATTGTAACCGGCAGGAAGCTTCACCTGATCTGCAACGACTTTCTTAGCCTTGGCCACGTAACCACCAATATCCGAGGTCTTGATATCCACATAGATCCAGGCATTAAGCCTTGCATTTTCACTCTTAATTGAAGGTGGTCCTCGCCTCAGTTTCAACTCGGCCACGAGTGATAATGGAATCTGAGCGCCAGTTGGAGTTGGAATCAGCACCCGTTTCAACTCATTCAGATTATCACGATAGGCACGCGGATAACGCAGATTGACCGGGTAGCGTTCCAGGCCTTCAACTGTCTCAGTAATATCCATGCCACCAATGGCGCTCTGAATCACATCCTGCACATCGCCTACGGTCAGACCGTAACGCGCCGCCTCCTTCCGGTTAATATCAAAATCCAGATAATAACCACCAGCAGCTTTATCAGCAAAAGCCGAAAGGGTATCTGGCAGGGTTTTTACCGCCTGCTCGATATCACTCGCTACTTTTTCCAACACATTCAAATTTGGACCACTGACCTTGATGCCAATCGGCGTCTTGATACCCGTAGACAACATATCAATGCGAGTCTTGATGGGCATAGTCCAGGCATTGGAAACGCCAGGAAATTTGATGGCCTGATCCATTTCATGCATCAGTTGTTTTGTAGTTTTATTCGGATCCGGCCATTCACTTCTTGGTTTAAGACTAACGGTAGTCTCAAACATGGATAATGGCGCCGGATCGGTCGCCGTTTGTGCACGACCTGCTTTACCGAATACAGTCTCCACTTCAGGAAAACTTTTGAGTATTTTATCGGTCTGCTGCAACACTTCTTTGGCCTTGGTGATCGAAATACCAGGGTACATCGTAGGCATGTAAAGTATGTCTCCCTCATCCAGCGGTGGCATAAATTCACTGCCCAGTTTCGATACCGGAAAATAACTCACGCCTAACAAAACTAGCGCAATGACCAAGGTTACCTTGCGCCACTTAATCGCCAGCGCCAGCGTCGGTCTGTGGATAAAATGCAGCACCCGGTTTATCGGGTTTTTCGCCTCGGGCAGTATCTTGCCACGAATAAAATAGCCCATCAGTACCGGCACCAGAGTAACCGCTAGAATCGCGGCAGCTGCCATGGAATAGGATTTGGTAAATGCCAGTGGCGCAAACAACCGTCCTTCCTGCGCCTGCAAGGTAAATACTGGCATAAAAGAGACAGTAATAATCAGCAGGGAGAAAAACAGTGCGGGACCAACTTCCCGTGACGCATCACCGATAGCTTGCCATCGTTCCGGCACAGTAAGCGGCGAGCCCTTGTCTCGCGCTGCATGTTCCAGATGCTTGTGCGCATTCTCAATCATAACAATGGCACCATCGACCATGGCGCCAATGGCAATAGCAATCCCGCCCAGCGACATGATATTGGCGTTAATGCCCTGTGCATGCATGAAAATAAAGGCCATGAGAATACCCAACGGCAGGGTAAGAATGGCAACCAGCGCTGAGCGAGCATGCAACAGGAATACCATACAGATGATGCTGACAACAATGGACTCCTCAATCAACTTATCCCTCAGGTTGTCAACAGCCCGGTTAATCAGTTTACTACGATCATAAACCGGCACGATCTCCACGCCCTCAGGCAACCCCTGTTTGAGTTCCTCCAGTTTTTTGCGCACACCCTCAATGGTTGCCAATGCGTTTTCACCGAAGCGCATAATCACTACACCACCGGCCACTTCACCTTTACCGTTTAACTCAGACAAACCACGACGCAGTTCCGGCCCTAACTGTATATGAGCAACATCCTGCAGACGAATGGGGGTTCCGTTTTTATCAACACCCACGGGGATGCTTTTCAGATCATCAATTGACTTGATATACCCTAGACCACGCACCATATATTCGGTTTCGGCCATTTCCACCAGGCGACCGCCAACATCGTTATTGGAACGCTGAATGGCACGCTTCACTTTAGACAACGGAATGTTGTAGTTAGCCAGCACGTTGGGATCAACTTCCACCTGGTACTGCTTGACATAGCCACCAATAGAAGCGACTTCTGATACACCTTCTACCGTCTGCAGTGGATAGCGCAAATACCAATCTTGAATGGAACGCAGTTGCGAAAGATCATGCTTACCAGTGTGATCTACCAGCGCATATTCATACACCCAACCCACGCCCGTCGCATCCGGCCCCAGAGTCGGATTGACCCCTGCCGGTAATCGACCACTAACGTAGTTGAGATATTCCAGCACACGTGAGCGTGCCCAGTACATGTCGGTATGATCTTCAAAAATAATATAAACAAAAGAAAAACCAAAGAAAGAATAGCCGCGCACTACTTTGGCCTTGGGCACTGCCAACATAGCAGTAGTCAATGGATAGGTAACCTGATCTTCCACCACTTGGGGCGCCTGTCCAGGGAACTCGGTGAACACGATCACCTGCACATCGGATAGATCCGGGATGGCATCCAGCGGTGTATTTTTCAGCGCATAAAACCCAGCGGCAAGCACCATAAAAGCGGCGATCAGCACCATGGATTTGTCCTTCAGGGACATATTAATAATTTTTTCAATCATGGCTTTCCCCTATTTCGCGCTACTGCTTTTTTCTGCAGCCTTTTTCCTGGACTTGGATTCCAGCACTTCCATCATTTTTGCCGTAGCCTCACTCAACTTGGACTCGGAATCGATCAGGAACTGGCTGGAGGTCACCACTTCTTCGCCCGCTTTTACACCGGAAAGAATCTGGGTCAAACCTTCTGAACTCACGCCCAGAATCACCTTGCGTGGCTCAAATTTGCCTGGCGCACGCACCACAAAAACTTGATCACTGATACCGGAACGCACGATGGCCTCGGAGGGCACCACAATGGCATTCACCTGACGGCTTGTCTTCAGCGTGACATTGGCAAACATTTCCGGCTTGAGTTTAAGATCCTGATTATCAAATTCCAGCCGAATCCGGTTGGTGCGGGTTTTGTTTTCCAGATAAGGATAAATAAATGTCACCTTGCCGGTGAACACCTTGCCGGGAATGGCTTTGACCGTCATATCGGCAGTATCACCCAGCCTGGTCCAGGGCAGCTCATTTTCATAGATGTCGACATACACCCAGATCTTGCTCAGATCAGCCAGCATATATAACTCGGTAGCTGAGGTAACATACTGTCCATCACGAATGCCGATCTTCATAACAATGCCATCAAAAGGCGAATGAATATGCAGGCTCTTTTTAATCTTGTGCGTTTCTTCCAGCTCGCGGATCTGGTGCGCAGGGACATCTAGCAACTCCAGACGCTCAAGCGAACTGCGCACCAGTTCATCCGCACCATCACGAATATCTTTGAAAGGACTGTCTTCAAGATTCTTGCGATTGTTGAGGGCAAGCAGATATTCCTGCTGACTGGATACGAGCTGTGGTGAATACAATCCCAATAGTATGGTATCTTTTTTGACAAACTCGCCGGTCTTGTCGACGAAAAGTTTATCGATCCAGCCTGCCGTTTTGGGATGCAGGCGTGACAAGCGTTCTTCATCGTAAGTTACTCTACCCACAGCATGAATATCATGAGATAGAGTGCTACGTTTGGCAAGTGCAGTACGTACCCCGATATCCTGTACCATGGCCGGATCAATTCTTACCGTACCAACAGGTTCTTCATTACTACCGCTGTCATCCTTGGCATAAATCGGAATATAGTCCATGCCCATATTATCTTTCGCCGGTACCGGTGAAGTGACCTCCGGGTTCATGGGATTGCGGTAGAACAATATCTTTTTCTCTTTTGGTTTTTTCTTTTCGGCATAAACCGGAATATAGTCCATACCCATATTATCTTTTGCCGGTACCGGTGAAGTAACTGCTGGATTCATGGGGTTGCGATAGAACAATATCTTGCGCCCATCTTCGCCACCAGCTTTGCTGGCAGCATTCATATCCATGCCACCGCCCTTTTCTTGCAAGCCTGCCAGCCAATAACCGCCACCAAGCCCAAGCGCTAACGTAATAGCGACAACTATAATTATTTTTTTGTTCATGAATTGTCTCCTGCATAAATGCTGTTGCTGCCGACTGCGGCTTCAAGCGCAGCCAACGCTTGCTGCGCTGAACTAAAGGATAACCAGTACTGTGTTTCGTAGTTATAGAGGGTAACTTGGGAACGCACCAAGTTAAGAAAATCCACCTTGTCCACCTGGTAACCTGCAAGCATGGAATCAACGGTTTGCCGGGCCTGTGGAATAATGCCCCCCTTGAACAAGACCACCAGTTTTCTGGCACGCCAGTAATCAGCCTTGGCCCGCGAAATTTCTTCTCTAACCTGCTGCAAGGTATCCTGCAGCCGATAATTCTGTTGCAGCAGTTCGCTGTTACGTTGATCCATAGCCTTGTCCTGCTTGGTATCAGTGTAGATGGGTAAGGTCATGGTAAATCGCAAAGAGGCAACATCTGCACGTTGGATGCCATTATTAGCCCCGCTACGAAAACCGTAGGCGGCGCCCAGATTGAAGTCGGGATAGTAATCTTTTTTCGCTAAATCCACGCGGCTGCGGGCGGCGTGAATGCGACTCTTCTGGGCAATCAACAAAGGACGAGCAGCCTCGGCCTCCTTGTGCAGTGCCACTTCGGTACGCAATGATGGCAATTTAGAATCAGAGATATGTGCCAGAGTCAGAATCCGATCCGTTGGCCAGTTCAGCAGAGCATTGAGTCGTGCATCCTCATTGATGCGCTTACCTTTAAGACGGACTTCCTGTTCCAGCAATTTGGACAATTCCAGTTGCGCCAATAGCACGTCCTGTTGTAAGCCCTGACCTACCTTGTATTTGGTCTGGGCAATTTCAACGAACTGGCGTAACAAAACCTGATTACTGGCAACAATCTCCAATGCCTTGTCCAGGTAAAACAACCGCCACCATGAACTCTTGACACTACGAATCAACCACAAACGGGTTTCATCGACTTCACTACCCGCCGCTTTTGCTTCATAGTTCGCAGCATCTGCACGCAAGCCAAGTTTGCCTGGAAAAGGAAAGGCCTGACCAATACCAACCTGCATTTGCGTCATGCCTTCCTGGCCCGCGCTGAAAGTATCCACCGGCAGATTAAGGGCATTAAAACTTAAAGAAGGATCAGGCAGGGTTCCTACCTGGGAAGGAATCGCCGCCATCGCTTTGGCACGCGCACGCATGGCAGCCAGACTCGGATTATCTGCTACAGCCACTTTTACTGCCTTGGACAAGCTCAACGCCGAAGCTAGTGAGCGCGTGGCCTCGATCCGCGCCTGCGAATCATTGGCATCTGGCGTGGCTGCCAGCACTGAGGTACAAAATAGACTGACAGCAAAACCAGCCGCTATAAATTTATAGGGAAGCATCATAGTACTCCTGACGAACTAACGGGCAAAATGCCGCAATGATTGTACATTCCAAAACTTCTCAAACGTATTACAACTATCGTTCAGCAGGCAGATCGATGATCACGCCAGTAGCATGTCTGCCACCATAAACGAAGTAACAATAGATTGAAACAAGGGTATAAGACCGGGAAGTTTAGATATACAGACTGCAAACAGCCAGTATCAGGAAGCTAACAAACCCCACCCGGATAAGGGAAATCAGGCCTGAGGAGGTCGGGGATCGAGCGGAAGAAATACCCCTCTCATAATTTGAGAGGATGATAGCTGTACAGAACGCATGGAACGAACCTGAAAGGCAAACGATTCCAGCAGTACCGGGACGGGTAGATAAGACAGCAAAAGGTTCTGGCAATGTGTTTTGCACGTATGGTTTTTTTGATTGGGACAGTTTGAACCGACTAATTGTGACTGTCTCATATTCATTTTTTGCATTTTTTCGCATTTACTAGCCGCTGCGCTTTTAGAGCTAAAACCAGCAACCGACGCCCCCGCATTAACAAACGGTGCAATCACCAGCGCAAGCAGCACCAGCAGCATTAAACCGCTCAGGGGTAGTTTGTCCGTACGAAAAAATGTCATAGGTGCGATTATACACAGGTTAAGTGGGGTATGTGCAGATATGACTAATGAAATATTGAAAAGTTCATTCCAAAATTAAATCTTCTGTATTGGGATAATCCCAACCCCACCAACATCATCATTAATAACAAAATCTTTGAAAGCCTGCGCCACCGGCGACAAACGTTTGCCCTGGCGTTGCACCACATACCAGTGCCGCAAAATGGGAAACTCCCGTACATCCAGCACCACCAGCCAACGTGCTTCCAGCTCCAGCGCCAGGGTATGAATGGAAACAATACCCAAGCCCAGCCCCGCTTCCACCGCCTGCTTAATGGCCTCGTTGGAAGTCATCTCCATGCCGGTAGTCAAATGCACCTGGTGTTCAGCAAAGAAACGCTGCATTGCGATTCGCGTGCCGGAACCCGACTCCCGCACGACAAAGGTTTCCTTCTGTAAGGCCTCAAGCGCCAAATTTTTGCTCATAGCCAGCGGGTGATCCGGTGCCGCAATCACCACCAATGGATTGTCCATGAATACCGTTGCTTCCAGATCCCGATCCTCAGGCGGCTTACCCATGATCACCAGATCCTTTTCATTCAGTTCCAGTTGGCGCAGCAGGGTTTCACGATTAGTCACATCCAGACTAAAAGTCGTACCTTCATATTTGCGGGAAAAGGCCGCCAACAGGCGGGTGGCAAAATAATTAGCCGTCGAGGCCACCGAAATATCCAGTCGCCCCCGCTGGATTCCTTTTATATGTTCCAGCACTTCCTCCAGCTCCTCAAGCTGTCCGGCAATGCTGCGACAATAATGGTGCATTTCCCGCCCCGCCTCGGTGAGGTAAATCTTGCGACCCAGTTTTTCAAACAGCGGCAGCGCGATACTTTCCTCTAACAGCTTGATTTGCATAGAAACAGCCGGCTGACTGAGGTGCAGTTCCTGCGCCGCCTGGGTATAGCTGAGACAGTTGGCAACCGCTTCAAATACAGTCAATTGGCGAAAAGTCACATTCATAAGGTTTACCTTATGTATTTAATCAAAAGATCTGAATTTTAATTATGAATGATTCCCCGTATAGTCGCAAACTATTGAGGCAGGCAATGTATCACTGGCCACAGGACAGTCACAATGAAAGGCTATCCTCTGGCGCCCTGCCCACAGGGATTTCGTACCTTTAATTTTTATTCGAGGAGTTTTAAACATGGCTTTATTAGACCAAACAGGTCGCTATTCTGACCTTAGCTTGAACGAAGACAATTTACTTGCAGATGGCAAACACATTCTGGTTGCCTACACAATGGAACCTGCCGAAGGTCATGGCTACCTGGAAGCTGCCGCTCACTTCGCAGCAGAATCGTCGACCGGCACCAACGTCGAAGTTTCAACTACCGATGACTTCACCAAAGGTGTTGACGCCCTGGTTTACTTCATCGATGAAGCCAAAGGCATCATGAAGATCGCCTACCCTAATGAATTATTTGACCGCAACATCATTGACGGTCGCGCCATGATCGTGTCTTTCCTGACCCTGGCTATTGGTAATAATCAGGGCATGGGCGATATCAAGAATTCTCAAATGCAGGATTTCTACATTCCGCCTAAAATGCTGCAACTGTTTGATGGCCCGGCAATGGACATTTCCGACCTGTGGCGCATTCTCGGTCGCCCGGTTAAAGATGGCGGCTACATCGCCGGTACTATCATCAAGCCTAAACTGGGCCTGCGTCCCAAACCCTTTGCCGATGCGGCTTACCAGTTCTGGCTGGGCGGCGACTTCATCAAGAATGACGAACCTCAGGGCAACCAGGTTTTCTGTCCCACCAAGAAGGTGTTACCTCTGATTGCAGACGCCCTGGCGCGAGCACAGGACGAAACAGGCGAAGCCAAACTGTTCTCTATGAACATCACCGCCGATGATTACCATGAAATGTGCGCCCGAGCTGATTACGCGCTGGAAACGTTTGGTGAAAATGCACCGCATGTTGCCTTCCTGGTCGACGGTTATGTCGGTGGCCCGGGCATGGTAACAACGGCTCGCCGCCAGTATCCTGCGCAATACCTGCATTATCATCGTGCCGGTCACGGCGCAGTAACCTCCCCCTCATCCAAGCGCGGTTACACCGCCTACATTCTGGCCAAAATGGCACGTCTGATGGGTGCATCGGGTATCCATGTCGGTACTATGGGCTA
>VAPK010501985.1_pt1 | contig 22481 bp, 19 predicted proteins | sample 3395031 | NCBI WGS metagenome assembly VAPK01 (sample SAMN08290443, study PRJNA428436) | hydrothermal vent metagenome | isolation source: Deep-sea hydrothermal vent chimney 1 | place: Pacific Ocean: Juan De Fuca Ridge
CCCGGGATTTAAATTTTTCATGGTTTACAATTTATTGACTGCCCTTTTGAAGCGAGTTACCACAAAAATACAATAAGCAAATCAGATTCTAAAATTAAATAAAAAGAGCCTTGTTATGAAATTTCACAGCAAGGCTCTTTGATTTATACTAAGAACATGTCGTCAAAAATTAGTCCAGCGAATTGTTCATCGAGAAGCTGAAATGGCTTCCGTTCGCTGAAGGCAGTCCGGGGATTGGATCAAATCCGTAACCCCAGTCAAGGCCTAACATACCAAACATAGGCAGGTAAATTCTGGCGCCAATACCGGCAGCACGTTTTACATTGAATGGATCCAGATTTGTAGTTCCAAGCCATGAATTTCCTGCTTCGAAGAAGGCCTGAACGTAAATGGTAGAAGACTGAGCAAGTGAAACGGGATAACGTAATTCCAACGTATAGCGTGCGAATATCGTTCCACCCAAGTTTTGATTGCTGTAATAAAGTGGTGTGACTGACTGATCGGCATAACCCCTCATAGCAACGATTTCCCGTCCGTCGTAATTGTAAAATCCTGAAAGTCCGCTACCTCCCAAATAAAAACGCTCAAATGGGGAAACTCCCAAGCTATTGTTGTAAGCGCCTAAAAATCCAAATCTTACTTCGGGATGCAGTACTAATTTGTTCATCACGGAAAGATACCAGTCGGCTTTAAATTTCCACTTGTAGTATTCAATCCACTTGTATTTCTGCTGGTCACTCATGTTTGCATAATCTTTATTCTTAGAGAACAAAGAATAAGGCGGAGTCATTTGGAGTGAGAATGAAATCTTGGATCCGCTTTGCGGATAAATTGGCTGGTCAATGGAATTCCTGCCCAGGTCAATATTATAAGAAATGTTATTATAGTGCCCATTTCCATTTCCAATATTAAAAATACTGGCATAATTTACCAAGTTATAAAGCTGGACATTAACAGACTGGGACAGTGTAAAGAAGTCGTCAGGCCATTTAAGCCTTTTTCCCAAGCCAATTGAGAAGCCGTCGGTGGCAAATTTGCTTGGTATCGTCTGCAAGGTTGTTGCATTTACAGTTGTGCTCGAGAAAATAGAATGGAAATATGAAACAGTCAGTGCATTTGGTTTTTTGCCTCCCAACCAGGGTTCGGTGAAAGAGATGTTCCAGTTTAAATAACGAGGACCATAGGTTTGGAAGTGTAGTGACAGTTTTTGACCATCACCAGAAGGTATAGGTCTCCATGCATTGGCATGGAAGAAATTTCTAAGTGAGAAGTTGTTGAAGCTAAGTCCTATGGTTCCTATAATACTTCCATAACCCCATCCCCCAGAAAGTTCAATCTGGTCGGCAGAGGTTTCCTCAACTTTATAGTTAATATCAACCGTTCCGTTTGCGGGGTCAGGTTTGATATCAGGTTTTAAGCTTTGTGCGTCAAAATATTTCAGATTGGCAAGCTCGCGTACAGAACGAATTACAGCAGCACGGTTGAACAATTGTCCTGGCTTGGTCCGAAGTTCGCGGATGGCAACATGATCGTTAGTTTTGGTATTTCCGGTAATGGTCACTTTATCAATCCTAGCCTGTTTACCTTCATGAATCCTGATTTGCAAATCGATGGAATCATTTCCAACATAAGTTTCAACAGGTGTGGCATTGAAGAACAGATAACCATTGTTCATATAAAGGCTACTGACATCAAATCCTTTCTCGTTGTAATTCAGGTTGGTTTCAAGTAATTTCTTATTGTAAACATCACCGGGTTTAATTCCTAAAACTTGGCTAAGAAATTTAGATGAATAGATGGTATTACCAATCCAGTCGATTTTCTTGTAATAATATTTGGGACCTTCATACAGATAGATATTAAGCCCGAGCCGGTTATTTTTTGTTTTGTAAACGGAATCCCTGATTACCTGAGCATCCCGAAATCCTTCTTTATTATAATTGTCAACAATGCTGGCAAGGTCATCGTTGAATTTAGATTCAATAAATTTTGATGCTTTAAAAATCCTTGGGTTATAGTTCTTCAAAAAGTAATTGAGCACTTCGTCACTGAGTTTATGAAAACGCAGTGTGAAAACGTCAGATGTGAGATCAACAACCAATGGGCCCAAGGGTTTCAAAGGGCTCAGACGTCCCATCTCTTTGGTATTTTTCATAGCTTTTTTCACCTTTTCAGCAGAAAAAGCTTTGTTGCCAAAAATATATATATGAGCGATTTTTACTTTTCCGTTTTTCTTAATGTGAATGTTCAAGTTGACAAGATGGCTGTTGGCGATCCTGGAACCTGCTTTGCTTTGCGTGATGTTGACATCCGTATTAAGATAACCTTTACCTCTGTAGTAATCTTTGATGATTCTGGATGTCCGTGTAATGAGATGGTTGGTAACCACATCTCCACGGGTAAGATTAATTTTATCTTTCAGGTCGGATTCAGCAGATTTTCTGATCCCGGAGAAAGTATATTGTGCTAACCTTGGTTTTTCGTCCAGGTAAATGTTGAGGTAGATAGAATCATTGGAAACCTTGGTCGCGTATATCCGGATATCATCAAAAAGACCTTGTTTCCATAGCTTTCTGATTGCGCCTGTAACATCATCGCCGGGTACTTTAATAGACTTTCCTATTTCCAGATCCGAAAGCATGATGACTACTGATTTGTCGATATAGCTGTTCCCTGAAACAGCAATCCCGCCTAAGACATAGGTTTGGGGTTTACCGTAATCAATATCTAATGATTGTAAACCGTTTGATGTTGTCTGGGCTTTCACTCCGGGAATCGCGAGGAGCATACCAACAAAAAGTAAAAACCAAAACAGGTTTTTTGTACTAATCTTCATTCCGTTCTTCAAATTTTAATTGCTCACTTGTTAAACCAAATCTTCTTTCCCTGTTTTGGTATTCCAGGATGGCTTTGTAAAAGTCTTTTGCGCTAAAAGCAGGCCAGTATTTTGGAGAAAAGTATAACTCCGAATAGGCAATTTGCCAAAGCAAAAAATTACTGATCCGTTCCTCACCACTTGTCCTGATGATAAGCTCTGGGTCAGGCATGCCGGATGTTGTCAGATAATCTGAAAACATTGTGTCATTAAGAGTTTCAGGAGATACTTTTCCATCTTTGTAATCCTTAAAAATCTTTTTCACTGCATGGACAATTTCCCACCTGCCACTGTAACTTATTGCCAAAGTAAGTGTCATTTTATCGTTGTGGCTGGTTTGGGCAATGGTACTTAACAACTTTTCGCGATTTTTTTCAGGAAGACTATCAATGTCTCCTATGGCAAAAAGACGAATGTTGTTGTTGTTAAGTGTCGGGATCTCTTTTTCGATGGTTTCTAAAAATAATTCCATCAGAGCATCAACTTCTTCCTTGGGACGATTCCAGTTTTCAGTTGAAAAAGTGTACAACGTCAAATATTTGATGCCTAGTTCTGCTGCCGCTTCCATAATCTTGCGCACTGCATCCACACCTTTATGATGCCCGAAAACGCGATCGTGCCCGTGTTGATGGGCCCACCTTCCATTTCCATCCATAACAATGGCGACATGTTTCGGTAGTTTTTCTTTATTGATGCGGTTCAGAAAATCCATTATTGTTACCACTTTAAATTTTTGCAACTCTGGCCATGCGTCAGGTCAATTTTATAGGTAATGCTTGCAACTGTAAAATTGTACCAGTCTTTCGCGTTTAAACTTTTAGCATAAGAGTAGCTTACATTATCAATATTGTCGGTAAGCGTTTTTCTCATGCCCCACTCTGCTGTTAGCCCCAACTTTTTGGTTAGGCTGTATTTGAAACCAAATCCAAAAATAAGGGAAGGACAATAACCATTATAACTCTGTTGATTATTCTGAGAGCCCGTCTTATAAGAATTGCCACTGTAATGAAAGATACTGCCGCCTCCCATGATATAAGGAGAAAAAAGGTGTTGTTTACTTCCGGTTTCATATTCCCAAAAGTTAAATTCGCCTGTCAGTGCCAGTTCATTAATGTTAGCAGAGAAACTTGTATCTATATTACTTGTGTTACTCTGGTTTGGAACAGTACCATTTCCAATAACCGTTCCATGAGCAAATGAAACCTTTGCTGACCACCGGTCATCAAAATTATATCTTGCCAGTAAACCATAGACTGCCTGTGGCTTTACAAATGGTTTTCCCGGGTTGATGTCACCATTATAGTAAGCTGTCCCCCCAAGAATTCCCGCCTCAACAGATTGCTGAGCCTGCAATTCAAACGGAAAGGCCATACTTACCAACATAATAAAAGCAATGTATGAACACTGTTTTTGGTGAACATCTTTCATAGACCTGCGTTTGTCCCTGATTTTGAGCGGCAAATTTATCATTTTTTTAACAATACTGACTTCTAATTTCTGATGTCCACGCCCCAAAATAATTTCTCTCTGATGGTGGAGAAAAAATTATGTTCAGGCATTCTGACCAGATTTATTTTAAAATCGCTCTTTCCAAGGATGATTTCTTCTGTTTTATTGATTGTAGCCAGCCGTGAATCCATTGTCATTAAATATTTATTTTCTCTTCCTTCGATTTTTAATTTAATCAAACTCTTGTCTGAGATAACGATGGGACGGACGGTTAAATTGTGTGATGCAATGGGCGCAATCACAAAATTTTCAGAGCCCGGTGAAATGATAGGCCCGCCAACACTTAATGAATATGCTGTTGATCCGGTTGGGGTGGCAATAATGAGCCCGTCGCCCCAATAAGTGTTTAAGAACATATCATCCACATACACATGAACCGCAACCAGCGATGTTTTGTTGTCGCGGTAAACGGTGGTATCATTTAAGGCAAAATTCAAATTACCAAATAGATTACTTGGCTTTATTAGCGATAGCAAGGCCCGTTGATCCAGCGTAAAATTCTTCTCGTAGATATGATCTATGGCCTTCTGGAGCTCAAATTTTGAAATGCTGGACAAAAATCCGAGACGCCCTAAATTGATTCCCAAAATAGGTGTGTGTGAATCCTTGACATAAGGAACAGCATCAAGCAAAGTGCCATCTCCACCTATAGAGAAAAGAAAATCCACTTTTTTGATGTCTTCCATTGTTGTAAAAACAGCGGGTTTAGACACTAAATCTATCTTTTTTGCAAGCTTTTCGTAGTAAGGTTTGAAAACAAAGACCTTTGCTTTTCGATGGTATAATTCATCAAATAGTTGCTTAAGGTATGGAACGTGCGCTTCTTCAAGCTGCTTGCCAAAGACTACAATTTTCATGGAAAATGGGCATTGTTTGCACGCAAATGTAGTTTAAAAAATCAATAATTTAGCAGCTTTGTTTCGCAAGGGGGTTATTATTTCAGGAGCTTTGTCCATCGTTAACTCATATAAACAAATGGTTTGTGAGATATTGAGTCAGGATGTCAGGGTACAACCGGAATTAGTTTTTTAACTTTTTTTTGCTTTTAGTAAGAGAAATAACCCGATTTTTTCAAAAATTGACTTTTTATGAGTAAAAAAAGATTCAATCAGGCACACCAAATTTATGCTTTAAGTTTTTGATAAGAATTAATTTATGAAAAAAATAACCCTAGTCTTTTTCTTTCTCTTTTTTGTAAAAATTATGCTTGGCCAGCAAGTTGTTTTGAATGCTCCAATGAGACAGGCATATGAGGATATTCTTGCGCTCAAACTAGACGATGCTCACAAGATTTTGAGTTTGGAGAAACAAAAAGAGCCGGGGAATGTTTTTGTGTATTATCTTGAGAATTACAGCGATTTTATCCAGGTTTTTATCAGCGAGGATTTTAATTTTTTTCAAAGGGCCAACAACCGCTTCTCGAATAGATACCAAAGAATTGCCAACCTTCCCGACAACAGCCCATACAAGGACCTCTTATTGGCAAATATGAACCTTCAATGGGCATTTGCCCGCTTAAAGTTCGGGCAGTATTTTCGCGGAGCCTGGCAAATCAATAAAGCTTACAGGCTGATAGATGAAAATCAGGAACGGTTTCCCGGTTTTCTTCCCGATGAGATAACTCTGGGAGTACTGCATGTGATTATTGGCCTTGTCCCTGCACGGTATCAGTGGATGTTGAAGATAATTTCCATGAAAGGCAGCGTGGAACAAGGTAAATCGGAAATTTATCATGTGCTGGAAACCAGCAGTATCAATCCAAACTATTACTACCTTAAGGATGAAGCGTTGTTTTTTCTGGGGTTTATCGAGTTAAATCTTTCGCCCAATCAACAGGCTCTGAATAAACTTACCAGGCAACTAAACAAGGCCGATACTAATAACATGATGCTGGCCTATCTGAAGGTTGATATTTTGATGAGACACGGAAAAAATGATGAAGCTTTGAAGATCATTTCCCAGATGGGCAACAGCAATAACTACTATCGTTTTTATTTCCTGGATTATTTGCATGGAGAGTGCTTGCTGAAGAAGCTCGATTTAAATGCAGCATCCTATTATCAGACCTTTATCCAAAATTTTAAGGGCGTGAACTATGTAAAAGACGCCTGGCGAAAACTTGCCTGGATTGATTTTTTGAAAGGAGATACTCTGGGTTATTTTCGGCTCATGGATTCGGTTTTAACCAAAGGAAATCAGGTGGTGGATGCTGATAAACAAGCGCTACTGGAAGCAAAAGTGCATAAAGTTCCGAACTTGGATTTGTTGCATGTAAGGTTGCTGTTTGACGGTGGTTATTATCAGCAAGCTGAAGGTATTTTAAATAGCATGAAAGGTCAGAAATTGTCTCCGGAAGAAGCTTTGGAAAGAATTTACAGGTACGGGCGTATTGCTGAAAAGGAAGACCGTATTCTGGTTGCCAAAACATGGTATAAGAAAACCCTGAAAGGAGGACAAAATTCACCAAGATATTTTGCTGCCAATGCCTCTCTGATGTTGGGAAGAATTTATGAATCTGAGGACAGTATAAAGTTGTCCAGAGAATATTACACAGAATGTCTGAATCTGAATTTTAAAGAGTACCATAACAGCATTTGTGGAGAAGCGAGAGCATCATTGTTACGATTACAGAACAACTGACCAATTTGGTTTCAGAAATAAAAGGCAGGCCGTAAATAAAAAGCTTGTTTGCTAATGATTTACGGCCTGCTGAATGTTATGAGAATAGAAGAAGAATTTTAGATTTTGGATCAGAACCGATAACTTACTGTGAAAACATAAGAATTGTATTTGTAGGTGTTACTGGCCGGATTAACTACAATTTGCTGATTTCCGTATAAGTAGTAATCCTGCTTTTGAACCGAATGTACATAGGCTAAATCCAAAGAATAGTTGTCGAAGTGAAATCCCAGACCCCCGGAAACAGAATTTCTGGCGCCACTGTTATAATTGTTTGCATAAGGGCTACCATAATAAGCATAACCACCTCTGACATCTGTGTTTCCGAAGCGCCATTCAGTACCTAAACGCAAATTATTTGCAGCGGCATAATAGCTTTTGATATTGCTGTTTTCGGTTGCAAAGTTATAATCTGATGAATTGAATTTCATGGTAGAATAATCTACTCGTTCATATTCTGCCGAGATTGTACCGTATTTACCGATAATAATTCCCACATCTCCCAGAATTTTCATTGGGGTGGTCAAGGTGTAATTAAAACTTCCAACAGGTGAATTAACCGAGCTCGGACTTGCCCATTCGAGATCAGCGTGGGTTTTTGTTTGCCAGGAGTCGTTCATATTCCAGTACCAGGTAGGTGTATGGAATGCTACACCAAGCCGTAACCATTTTGTCGGCTGTACAATCACACCCAGTTTCAGGTTAACGCCTGTACCACTGGTTTGTACTGATTCATCAACACCCCAGCTATTAAAATAGGGAATGGTATCAGCGGCATCAATTTCTGAATAATAGGAATTGCTGACATATTTCAGCGAATTGAAACCTATTGTCGCCCCTAAATATACAACATTATTGTAGTTGGCTGAAACGGTAAAGAACCATTGGTTGACTCCACCGGACACATTTCGCTGAAGTCTCTGGTAAGTTCCACCGAAAGGCACAGGACTGTAATACTGGTTGGGAGATCCGGGGATGGTATCAATCAGGTAAAGATCCCAGGCAGGTTGAAGATAGTATGTGTAGTTGTTATTTGTGTTATTAGCAATATCGTTATAGTTTATTCCATTGGCATTGGCAAGATAAGTATCTAATCTTGAGTTAACGGCATTGGGCCCTTGCATATCAATGCTGGAATGAAAGTCGTTTACTTTATTCATGCCAAAAGCAAATTGGACATATTTCCATCCTTTTTGTTTGTTAGTTCCAATTTTTCTGGCGGAGACAAAACCTAAATTGTCAATTCCTACATTGACTTCGTTGTCGTCCATTCCGACCCCATTATACAAAGAGTGGGTATTATTAAAATTAAAAGCGGGTGTTATAGAATATTCACTAAACCGGTACAGGCCCATTCCGGCTGGGTTTGTGCTCGCCACAGAAAGATCGGCACCCAAAGCCCCGAAAGCGCCTCCCATCGCCATACTGCGGGCGGTTCCCGTATAAAATATTTGAGAATAGTTCAAGGCATCTTCAGCCGACTGCGAATATAATGAACCACAAAAGCCTGCTAAGGCTATAATTAAAAATATTTTTTTCATGATAAATGAAATTAAATAAAGAACTTTGATTGAAAGCTGGTTTATCTTCTGATATTACCGCCACCACCGCCACCTCGTGTGCCGCTACCGGTGCTTGTCCCTCTGTTACCGGTATTAACTCTAACAGGGGGACTATAGCTTCTGGTATTATTGTTGCTATTATTGTAGCGTGGCGATGAATAAAATTTCGGAGAAGAATACCGCCTTGTTGGTGTAGATCTTGTCGTTCTGATCCAGGAATTTCTATAAACTGGTCTGGAATTGTATGACCGCGTGTTGGCCGGCCTGTAGATATTAAATCTTCGGGTCGCTGTCCGAACAGTATTTACACGAGTTGCCCTGCCATTAATAATGGTTTGTGGCTGTGGCCTGAAGTATTCATTGCTGCTTCGGGGCTGTCTGGTGTCAAGACTTTGATACTGTTTTGGCTTCCGATAACGTGGAGCAGACATATTCATCTGTCGTCTGTAGGCAGGCTTTTCATATTGCCGTGCAGGCGCTACAGTATTATTCCCAGATCTGTAAACGGGCGGTTTTTGCAATCTGGCACCATTATTTTCTGCCCGTGTAGCTTTTGCATTGTTCAGCGCTTTTTGATAGCGCATAGATCCTACTGGCCGTTTCACAGTTTCATTAGCATTGTTTTGATAGGTTGCTGATGACCTTATTCCTGATGGTTTAACGTTCCCTGCCTGGGTTGACTTTTCCCCATAAAGTATAACAGACCCTCTGCTAAATGGCAAATTCGAACCTCTCAGCGTTGAGCCACGGTGCCCATAATTTCTGTTATGATAATAAGAAGCGATTCCATAATATGGATAACCGTAACCGTAATAAGGATTATAGCCGTAGTATGGATAGCTAAATCCTAATCCCCAGTAAAGATATCCAAAGGCAGATATTCCGAATCCTCCAAAGTAGTAAGAATTCCAGTTATTGTAAAATGGATAGTAGGAATACGAGAAATAAGAATTATCCCAAAACGGGTCGTAACCAAAAGTATTATAACCAAATGCTCCTGCATAACCTCCCAGCGACCAACTGGTAACTCCAGTTCCGAAGTAAGGGCTGTTAAATCCCAAGCCGGTATTAATTTTGCTATAAACTGCTGAATCTACATTACCATTGGTGATGGTATCTGTACGAAGGGTGTCTATAGAATAGCCTTGCAGATTTTGATTTGCAGAAGAAGTGTTTTGACCTGACATGTTTACGGCTTCTACTTTTACTGCTTCATTTCGTGCTGGTGCAGTTGTATTAGTATTCTGAGCAGCCAAACTTTGTGGAACGCCATTGGAAGTAGAGTAGTAAACATCGTCATAAGGAATATTTTGCATGGTCGTACATCCCGTTATGAAGAAAAGACTTACAATTGTAATAGCTAAAAGAAACTGTTTTACTGTCTTCATCGTTATAATTATTGTGCTTCAATAAACATTGTTTATTTTTGCCGTTGATTGAATAAGTTGCAAAGACTATACCAAAATTCAAAAATGGCGAAAAAACTTACAAGGAGGAGCGAAAATTATTCTCAATGGTATAATGAATTGGTTGTGGATGCCAATCTTGCTGAGAATTCGGCTGTTAGAGGCTCAATGGTGATAAAACCCTACGGATACGCACTTTGGGAAAAGATGCAAAGGATTTTGGATGATAAGTTAAAAGAGACAGGTCATGAAAATGCCTACTTTCCCTTGTTTATCCCCAAGTCATTTTTTAGTAAAGAGGCCAGCCATGTGGAAGGTTTTGCCAAAGAATGCGCTGTAGTTACGCATTACCGGTTAAAAAGTGATGGTAAAGGGGGTGTGATCGTTGATCCTGAAGCAAAGCTGGAAGAGGAGTTAATTGTTCGTCCGACTTCTGAGACCATTATATGGGATACTTATAAAAATTGGATTCAGTCTTATCGTGATTTGCCGCTTCTTATCAATCAGTGGGCAAACGTGGTACGTTGGGAAATGAGAACGCGTTTATTTCTTAGGACTGCTGAGTTTCTTTGGCAGGAAGGACATACAGCTCATGCTACAAAAGCTGAAGCTGTTAAAGAAGCTGAAACCATTCTTGATGTCTATGCGGATTTTGCCGAAAATTACATGGGGGTTCCTGTTTTGAAAGGGACAAAGTCACCTAATGAACGGTTTGCCGGTGCAGTTGAAACTTATTGCATTGAAGCCCTGATGCAGGACGGAAAAGCTTTGCAGGCTGGAACTTCCCACTTTTTGGGACAAAATTTCGCCAAAGCTTTTGATGTAAAATTCCTTAATAAAGAAAATCAGTTAGAATATGTGTGGGCAACTTCCTGGGGTGTCTCGACCCGCTTGATTGGAGCTTTGGTCATGGCACATTCTGATGATAATGGTTTGGTACTTCCGCCAAAACTAGCACCTATTCAGGTTGTTATCGTCCCGATCTACAAAACGGAAGAACAACTGAAATCGCTGTCCGAGCAGGTTGAGAAAATTACAAAAGAACTTAGAAAAGCAGGTATATCTGTAAAATATGATAATCGTGATACCCACAAACCGGGTTTTAAATTTGCAGAATGGGAGCTGAAAGGAGTTCCGGTACGTTTAGCTATTGGCCCTCGTGATTTGGAAAACAGAACAGTTGAAGTAGCCCGTCGCGATACATTAGAAAAGGAAATATTGCGCGTTGAAAATATCGCTGAAAAAATAGAGAATCTGCTAAACCAAATTCAAAAGAATATTTATCAGAAGGCTCTGGATTTCAGGGAAGAAAACACATTTCAAGTGGATACTTGGGAAGACTTTAAAAAGCAGATCGAAAAAGGTGGTTTTGTTTTGGCACATTGGGATGGTACGCCTGAAACCGAACAAAAAATAAAAGACGAAACAAAAGCTACGATCCGCCTGATTCCTTTGGATCAGGAAAGAGAACCGGGGAAATGTATTTATACAGGAGCTTCGTCTCAGGGGCGTGTAGTCTTTGCCAAAGCTTATTGATACAGAAAAGGCTACAACTTTCTAATAAAAAACACCTGCATGAAATCCATGCAGGTGTTTTTTATGCTTGAGACTGTGGCCAACCCCCAAATAGGTATCGGGGTGAACCTGGGTCACTTGATGTGGGCCCACCAGGACTTGAACCTGGGACCACCTGATTATGAGTCAGGTGCTCTAACCAACTGAGCTATAGGCCCTGCCTTAACAACAAGTGTTAAAAGGGCTGCAAATTTAATCAATCACTGCCAAATAACAAGATGTCATTTAAAATATTTCTGTAATTCTTATTCGGAGAAGCGTATGATCAGCCTTTCGGATAGTTCTGGATACTTCCGTAGATTTCTTATATACTGTTTACTTTTCATGGCTTTAATGTGTCTTTCAATTTGTCTGGCCTGTTTTATCGACATGCAGGAAATTGAGAAAAACAATACCCAGTCATGAGCATTGGCGGTAAATTTATTATTTTCATAATGTTGATTTAGATGTTGTTGTAACCTTTGCTCTGGGAGCAGTTGTGTAGATCCAATATAATATCTGTCCAGCTTGGTACTATACAAGATGTAACAATAAAACATAGCATTAAGGGTTTTCAGGAAAGAATCTAAATTAATAAACGACCTGATTATGAGTCCCCCGAAAGTTTTCGGGGCTAACCAACTGAGCTATAGGCCCTGCCTTAACAACAAGTGTTAAAAGGGCTGCAAATTTAATCAATCAAAGTTAAACAGTAAGGCCTTCAGGATATTTCTGTAATTTTGCCTGCATGGGCTGGGAAACTGACGTATCTAAGCTGTTAGCCGATAAGCTGGGAAAGCCGGTTGAAATTCTATCATCCTCCAGAGTGGGGGGAGGGTCGATAAATCTTTGCAATCGTATAGAGACCAATGAAGGATTATTTTTTGTGAAAAAAAACGATGCTTCCCGATTTCCGGAAATGTTCCAAAAAGAAGCGCTGGGTCTGGAAATTCTTTCCAAAGCGGGTGAAATTCCTGTTCCAGAAGTTGTTGGTGTCGGAGAAAGTGGCAGAGATGCATTTCTAGTGTTAAGGTTTATTCGATCGGGGTCGCCCGGAACTAACTTTTGGGAAGATTTTGGAAAGGGTTTGGCCCGGTTACACAAACATAGCCAGCCTGCATTCGGCCTTTCGCATGATAATTATATCGGCTCCTTGTATCAAAGCAACAAGGAACACAATTTCTGGGATGAATTTTTTACGGAAGAACGACTTAAACCGCTAATCTATATGGCTTTCGATGATGGCAGAATGGGAAAGGAAGATTTAAAAGCTTTTGAGACTTTTGAAAAAAAACTTCCTGAGATTTTTCCGAAAGAACCCCCGGCGCTACTTCACGGTGACTTATGGAGCGGCAATTTTATGACAAATCAAAAAGGTGATGCTGTCATTATTGATCCGGCAGTTTATTACGGACACCGTGAAATGGATATGGGGATGTCTCAACTTTTCGGAGGATTTCATTCATGGTTTTATGAAGCTTATAACGAAGCTTATCCTTTACAGTCGGGCTGGCAGGAAAGACTTGACTATTGTAACCTTTATCCGTTGCTGGTTCATTTGAATTTGTTTGGCAGTTCGTATCTCGGTGAGATAAGATCGGTTCTGCGGAAATTTTCCCGGATTAATTAAGGGAGTGATTTCTTTTTTCTTCTGCTTTGAAAACATCCTGAAATCAGGCGCAACAATCTGATTGTTTATTTATTACGTAACAGTTTAATAAAAAGCTTACTAAATTAGAGAAGACACTTTTTTTCACAAATCATTACGTATATTTGTACAACCAATTTTTCTCACCTAACTATGGAAAAACACCTTATCATAAGCGATCGCATTTTCAGGGCTTCTATTTTCGCTGCTGCAATGATAGTTATTATTGCCGGGGTTATTATGGCAGAGTCGATTATAACCATGCTTTTGCTCGCATTCTTCATTAGTGTTATTGGTGCGCATCTGGTTGCCTGGTTCGATCAAAAAAAGGTGCCACATGTTCTCTCGGTCATCATTGTTATGGTGGGAATGTTATCGATTATTATTGGTCTGAGCGGTATCATCGGTGGTTCGATAAGCAGCTTTACCTCGCATCTTGGGAAATATGAAGACCGGCTTACGGGAATTATTTCTTCGGCCAGCCAGGAATTTAGCCATCTGGGCTTTAGTTTCTCCACTCAAAAACTGACGGAAATGTTTGACCCGGTAAAGATTCTGGATATCACTGCAACTACGCTGGGTCAATTGGGAAATGTGATGAGCAATACCACGCTTATCTTTTTTATTGTGCTATTTGTTTTGCTTGAAATGAAAAGCATTTCCCTTAAATCCAAAATTTTCGGTGCTTCTTCTACGGGGAAAACCATGAAAAATATTTCTCGCATCGAAAAAAGCGTAAGACATTATCTGGTCATCAAAACCATTGTGAGTTTACTGACAGGTGTTCTCGTAGGAATATGGCTGAGTATCATAGGTGTGGAATATGCTATTTTGTGGGCACTCATTGCCTTTTTGCTAAATTATATCCCCAATATAGGCTCCGTAATTGCAGCCATTCCCGCTATGTTGTTTACCTGGATACAATTAGGTTTTATTCCCATGATTTGGGTGATGGCCGGTTATCTCGCAGTCAATTTGTTTATCGGATATTTTGTTGAACCCAGGGTTATGGGTCGTGGAATGGGCCTGTCCACTTTGGTGGTTTTCCTTTCCTTGATTATCTGGGGATACATTCTTGGCATTGTCGGAATGTTCCTTTCAGTGCCTTTGACGATGACTCTGAAGATTATTCTGGAATATAATGAAAGCACCAAACCCCTTGCTGCCATGCTTGGAACCGATGAGGAAGCGTCAAAACTGATCAATGAAAAAGAATTGAGCCGCATCAACAAGGAGTTGGAAGATTATCCAGGGCAACAATAGCGTAGAAACCTTCTCGAACACCTTATTTAGCCTGATTATATAATTGTTTCTATTGCTTTTCTCAGTATTTTTGCCCTCTTGCTTTTATATAAAAAATCAAAATTTATTATTGTATGGAACCGGCTGAAGGCAGCATCAAGTCACTTAATTTTATAGAGACCATCATTGAAGATGATCTCAAAAAGGAAAGGCATAAGGAAAAAATTCACTTTCGCTTTCCTCCGGAACCCAATGGTTTCCTACACATTGGCCATGCAAAATCCATTTGCCTTAATTTCGGACTGGCCGAAAAGTACAAGGGCCTTTGCAACCTGCGTTTTGATGATACCAATCCCACCAAAGAAGAAACCAAGTACGTAGAATCCATCATGGCGGATATTAGCTGGCTGGGATTTCAATGGCATGACAAACCTTTTTATGCTTCCGATTATTTTGATCAGCTTTATGAATGGGCAGTTCAAATGATTAAAGAAGGGAAAGCTTATGTTGATGAACAGTCGCAAGAGACTATTAGTCAACAAAAAGGCGTTCCTACTCGGCCAGGAAAGGAAAGTCCGTTCCGCAATCGCCCCATTGAAGAGAACCTTGATTTATTTACTCGCATGAAAAACGGGGAGATAAAGGATGGAACCATGGTTTTGCGTGCCAAAGTAGATATGAATTCTCCCAACATGCACATGCGTGATCCGATTATGTACCGTGTGTTGCACGCCGAACACCACAGGACAAACAACAAATGGAATATTTATCCTATGTACGATTATGCGCATGGGCAATCTGATTATATAGAAGGAATTACTCACTCGTTGTGTACGCTCGAATTTGAAATTCACCGCCCGCTTTACGATTGGTTTCTGGACCAGGTGGCAGACGGACCAAGACCGAGGCAGATTGAATTTGCACGGTTGAACCTGAGTTATACTGTAATGAGTAAACGAAAACTACTGGAACTTGTTGAAAAGAAACTGGTTTCAGGCTGGAATGACCCACGTATGCCCACCATCTCTGGATTACGCCGTCGCGGTTATACACCTGAATCCATCCGGGATTTTGCAGAGCGTATTGGCATTGCCAAACGTGATAACGTGATTGATGTGAGTTTGTTGGAATTCAGCGTTCGCGAACATCTGAACAAGGTTGCACCCCGGGTATTTGGTGTGTTGAATCCTGTAAAAGTGATTCTGACCAACTATCCTAAAGACCAGGTTGAAATTTTAGAACTTGCCAATAATCCGGAAGATCCGGAAAGTGGGATAAGAAAAATTCCATTTTCACGCGAATTATACATTGAGCGTGAAGACTTTATGGAAGACCCACCCAAGAAATTCTTCCGGCTGGGACCAGAAAGAGAAGTACGCCTGAAAGGTGCTTATATCATTAAATGTGAAGACTTTAAAAAAGACGAGCTGGGAAATATTACTGAAATCTTTTGCACATTTGATGAAGGAACAAAAAGCGGTGGCGATAATCAAAGAAAGGTAAAGGGAACATTGCATTGGGTTTCGGTGCCTCACGCCATCAATACTGAAATCAGATTATATGACCGACTTTTCCTGGACGAAGATCCAGCAGGGCACAAAGATGTTGACTTTAAGTCGTTCTTAAATCCTGATTCTCTGAAAGTTTTGCGGGATTGCAAGTTGGAACCGTCGCTTCAGGAAGCAGTTCCGGGTGATAAGTTTCAGTTTCAGCGGTTGGGATATTTCTGTGTTGATTTGGATAGTAAAACAGAACATCTTGTTTTCAATCGCACTGTTCCTTTACGCGATAGCTGGGCAAAAAAAAGCTAATTAAAAATCTTTCAGTAGCTTACTTTTTTCCTTTGGCTTTGCGTTGACGGTCATAATATTCTTTATCAGATATGTAAAGAAGCTTGTCGACTGTGGCATAGTTAGTTCCCTTATCGTCTATAAAACTGACAGGTAGGCGAATGTGCATCTTTTTATTAAGAGAAACTTCTTTCCGGATTCCTTTCAACAGGTCTTCCGTAATTAAAAACCGTGCAAAAACTGTTTTGTTTATGGGTTTTAAAAACTTTATAGTTGCTTCTTTGTCCCAAACCACATAATCTTTTCCCAACAGTTTGATGAGCTGGATCATGTACATTGGGTCCAGTGCACCGAAGATACTGCCACCAAAAACGGTTCCCACATAATTCTTTGTTCGCCAGTACAGTCTCAGCCTGACATGGATTTCGGAATAATCGGAAGAAATGAAAGCTACCCGGGCACCTGTTCCGCGGTATGCCGGAAAGAAGTTGAAGTACAATCTTTTGATCCGGGTTTCACGGCTTTCTCTTTTTTCGGTTTTAAAAAGCTTCATGCAGATGGGTTTAAGATGAAAACTGGGTCAGGTAAACTTCCAGCAATTTTGCTGTTCCTGATGGGATCAGAAAAATCTCTTCCATGATGTTGGGAACAAGAATGGCTTCACCCATTTTGATCTCTAACATTTCGTCGCCCCATGCCAACTTGCCCGAACCTCCCACACACATATAAATAACAAAAGAATCCATTTCTTCCAGATTTTTTGTAATGGGTTCGTCTAATTCCAAAATATTGGTTGTAAAAGATGGACTGTTAATCAGGGTAGCTGTTCTGTTTTTTGATTCTGAATATCGTGTTTTGTAGTGAACGGGAATCGAATAATCGATGGCATCCAGTGCATCTGTTGTGTGTAGTTCCCGTTTTACTCCGGCGGCATCCATGCGGTCCCAGTCGTAGATACGGTAGGTGGCGTCGGAACTTTGTTGAATTTCAGCCAGTAAAATTCCGGGTCCCGTTGCGTGAACCCTTCCTGCGGGAATGAAAAATACATCTCCGGTTTTCGCCGTTTCATAGTTGAGAATTTCGGGAAGCTTGTTTTCTATAAGATATTTTAAATAGATTTCCCTGTCGATTTTCTCTTTAAAACCGGTAATCAAATGTGCTTTTTCATCTGCCTGAAGAATGTACCACATTTCAGTCTTTCCGTTTGGCATTTGTCTTTTTTTGGCAAGTTCATCATCGGGGTGCACCTGGATAGAAAGCCAATCGTGGGCGTCGATAAATTTCAGCAGCAGCGGAAACTCATCTCCAAATCGTTCGTAAACAGAATCGCCCACAAGGTCGCCCATATAAATACTGATAAGTTCATTCAGGTCATTTCCATGGAGAAATCCGTTTTGGACTACTGATAGATTGTCGGGATAACCCGAAATTACCCAAGCTTCCCCACAATTTGGCAATTTGCCGTAATCTATGCCCAGCACGGTTTTAATCTTGTCGCCACCCCAAAGTTTGTCTTTAAAAACGGGCTGAAATTTTAAAGGATATAGTGAATTCATATTTTTTTCATTGAAAGACAAAACTACTGAATTTTTCTTTTCTGCTTTTTGAAAAGCAAAGTTGGTAATTGCGATCGTTGGGGAGCAAAAGCAATCTTTTATAACTTTATGCCATGATTTTTATAGCGGGAACGCAACCAAAAACGTGGCAATATCGCTCAAAAACTAAAGAGCACTGTTTTCATTGCAACAATGATTGTTGCTGGATTTTACAGAAAGCGAGACAATACCTGAGCTTGTTCTTTCTGCCCATTGCCTCCTTTAAGACGACTTATTTTTATTACTGCCCGGTATGCGGACAGGGAAGGAATCTTGAGCAGGATGAATTTGAAAATGAAGTTAGGAATTCGGAACCGATATCTTCTAAAGATTAACACATTATAAAATTAACTGTATGGGAAAATTAGCGTTAAACAAAAAAGAAAAACTGGGACTTATTTTTGATTTTATGCAAAGGACGATGGTCCATTATGCATTTTGGTATCAGGAAGTAAAGGAAAATTTTGGGCCTGAGCGTGCTGCTCAAATCATGGAGGAAGCCTGGCAAAAGAGTTATTCCATACAGATGAAAAGGCTTTCCAAAGTCATGGATTTTGAGCTGGACGATGGTTTTCCAAAAGCACTTCTTGAGCTGGATGATGATAAAATTGACGCGCTTCAGGAAGCGGTTGCGGTAAACTGGCTGGCCAATGATGGTGTTTGGTTCCAGGCGGTGGAATTTTCTGAAGGTATGAAACCGGCAAAAAAATGCAATGACGCTGCGTGGGGGAAATTCTCTCCTTATGAGGCGTTGCGCATAAAAAAAATTCTGGGTCTTTCTGAGAAACCGGGCATTGCAGGATTGAAAAAAGCCATGGCATTTCGTTTATACGGAACGGTGAACACCCAATCCTTTGGCAATGAAACAGAAAATAGTATTGATTTTTATATGAATAAATGTCGCGTACAGTCGGCGCGGAAGCGAAAAGGTCTGGATGATTATCCTTGTAAATCTGGCGGTATTATCGAATACACAACCTTTGCAAAAACCATTGATTCACGCATTAAAACGCGGATAATTGGCTGTCCGCCGGATGTACATCCGGATGAGTGGTATTGCGGATGGCAGTTTTACATAAGTATGAATGATGATTGATTATCGATGAAGTCGAATGAAGATGAAAAATCTGTATCTTCTGGAAAAATTGTTATCCTGAACGTAGTGAAGAGTCGAACTTTATAAGAAACAGATTCTTTACTCTTGCTCCGCTTCGTTCAGAATGACAGGTAAAAAATGCTACGTCATTCATCATTCCGTAGCGGCAGGGATGAGGCAACTTGAACGGAAAGCCCGATTCAGCCGCCCAGAAAATTCTCTTCAACCTTATTTACGTTGTCATTTTTTCCTGTAGTGATTTGAAGCCTTCTCCCAGGATTTCGTTGGAGTTGATAACCGTGACAAAAGCATGTGGATCGATCTGATTGATATAAGACTGTAAAATAGTTACTTCCCGACGATTGACCACCGTGAAAATGATTTGTTTTTCTTGTTTGTGGTACATTCCTGTACCTTCAAGGAGTGTGCCGCCGCGTTTTAAGTCTACCATGATTTTTTCACCGATCTCTTTGTATTTGTCGGAGATGATAAGCAACACTTTGTCGTAATTCATTCCCTCAAGGATCGTATCTACCACTTTTCCGGTAATGAAAATTACGATAAGCGAATAGAGCGGTATTTTCCAGTCTCTGAAGAAGATAAGTCCCAGAAAGACGATAGAAGAGTCGACCATGATCATGAGCTGGCCTACGGCCAAATGCGTATATTTACTGATGATCATAGCAATAATGTCCGTCCCTCCGGAAGTGGCTTTGGATTTAAAGATCAGTCCTACACCTACACCCAAAAACAGGCCGCCGAAAATTGAAGAAAGTAAGGGATCTCCGACAACTAGTGGCTTGTAACCATAAAAATAGGTAATGCCGTCGTTGAAGAAAGCGGTGAGTACAAAACCCAGAACGGTCTTGATACCAAAACGCGGACCCAGAACTTTAAGCCCGATGAGGGTCAGCGGGATGTCGAATGCCAGCGCCACCATGCCCACTGGTGTGTGAAACATATAGTGGATAATAATTGAAATGCCGTAAACGCCTCCCGGCACAAATTTGTAAGGTGTTATGAAAAGCACAAAACCTGATGCCAGAATGAACGAACCTACGACGATAAGGCTGTAATCGATGATCCACCTTTTGCTGAAAACCTTGTCTTTGCTAATGAATGCCATAGTATCGAATTTTCATTTGTTTTGGCCTCATTATAAGGCCGATCGTTAATTAAATTATTTGCCTGATAAATAGCCTTTTAAAAAGCCGGCAAAATTAGATATTTAAAACAAATTAAAGGCAAGTTTGTATTAAGTTTTTTTAATCCGCCTGAGGCGGACAAGGGATTAATTCCCCGCTGCTCTGCGGCGGGGGTAGTTCATTTGTTGGAAGATTTGGGCGGTCGGAAAGCAAAAAAAAGTCCACCCCGAAGGGCGGACTTTTCATCGCAACATTTAACAAAAAATTATTTATTAGTCAACAATTGTTTAGTTGTCTGAAGAAAAAGGAAAATTTTCTCCGTATTAAACGGGATGTCGTTTACGTCTTTTTCATCAGAAACTTTGAACACTTCGGTAAGAGCCTTCTGACGCAAATAATTCATGGCGATTTTCTCAGTGTCAAAAGGGATATCGTTAACATCTTTTTCCTCAGGAACAATAAATGGAACCTGAATGGCTTTTTGATATTGTGCTTCAACAGCGATTTTTTCGGTGTTAAAAGGTATGTCGTTTACATATTGTTCTTCCTGGGGAGCAAATGTTGTTTCGGAGAGTAAGCTTGAATCAGCCTGATGTGCGAAGGCTGAACCTGTAAAGGCTATGAGTACGATTGTGAACCCGGCTAAAATATTTTTTATTGCTTTCATGGTTTTGAATTTTTTATTCTGCTAATAGATTAACCAATACTGTGCCAAACTTTATAAATTACTAAAAAACAGAGAAATACAATAGACATTGTAAAAAATTTACGGAAGGATGATTTCTATAAACCGAACAGTATTGTTCGCTAATGAACAATACTGTTCGGTTTTTGAAGGAATACCTTAAATCCACTGAATAATCTTCAAAGAAGCGAGAGATACACGAGTAACAAAAAATACGAATTCGGGAAATTCCGTGAAATTAGTGGCTAAGAAAAATGACACCTGCGGATTTCCAGAGATATGAAGATTCCAGCAGGTTAGTAGTGACTTTTGTATCGCCTGAGTGGGATATTTTCGATTATCTTGTATCTTTTAAATAATGTGAAAGGAGCTGTTCGGAAGCTTCGTAAGGCGATATTTTCTTTTCGATGATTTGATTTTTATATGCTTCCAGCAGCTGATTGATTTCGGGATGGTGAAAAAAGTGTTCGTTGATGCCCACGTGAATGGATTCTTCAAGAATCTCGAGTGCCTGTTGTTGCCTGTTTTTTTCAAAAAAGCCATTGTTCTTGGTGAGTTTCAGGAAGTCTTCTATCTGTTTGCAAATGTCTTCCAATCCTTCTTTTTGAATTGCGGAAGCTTTCATGACTTCTGGTTTCCATCCGTTTGGCAAGGGCGGAAACAAGTGCAATGCCTGCTTGTATTCCTGCATGGCCATTTGTGCTTTTTTCAGATTGTCGCCGTCGGCTTTGTTGATAACAACCAGATCAGCCATTTCCATAATGCCTCGTTTAATCCCCTGAAGTTCGTCACCGCCGCCGGACAACATAAGTAACAGAAAGAAATCCACAAGATGGGAAACAGCTGTTTCAGATTGTCCTACGCCCACTGTTTCAATGAAAATAGTATCAAAACCTGCTGCTTCGCAAAGGATCATGCTTTCGCGGGTTTTCCGCGCAACACCCCCGAGTGTTCCGGCACTGGCAGAAGGCCTGATAAACGCATTGGGGTGATTCCCAAGCGCTTCCATGCGTGTTTTGTCACCCAGAATACTTCCTTTGGTTCGCAAACTGCTCGGGTCTATGGCGAGTACAGCCACCCGTTTTCCTTTTTCAATGAGCAGCAATCCGAAAGATTCTATAAAGGTGCTTTTGCCAACACCCGGAACTCCGGTAATTCCCAGCCGGAAAGACTTTCCCGAATAGGGCAGGCATTGTTGAATTAGTTGTTGTGCGGCAGGACGATCTTTCTGCGAGGTGCTTTCAACCAATGTGATGCCGCGGCCCAGAGCGGTTGGGTCACTTTTAAGAATTCCTTCAAAAAGATTCTGCACATCAGGTTTTTCCCTTGTGTACTTTTTTTTACCCGAACGCAACGCCGGGTTCACGGAATCGGGTTTTTCTACTCCAGGATTTACTTTCAAGGTTGATTTATAAGGTTTCTCTGGCACGGCAGCTTCATTTGTTTGATAAACAAAAATAAGGAAATTGGAAAGATGTGTGCCAAAGTGGAAATGTTTCTTGTAATTGAAGTCGTTTAAGGTTAAAAGAAGATGTTATAAAAACTTCAAAAAAATGATTTATGCCCTACCCGCACCCCCAACTTCCCGGCAAGCCGCATAGGCGTCAACTTAAGAATGTTATTAACAAAGCGCTGTAGATATTTTTTCCATATCTAAACAATTATGAATAAAAAAGATACGGATGCTTGCAAAAA
>VAPK010496668.1_pt1 | contig 22441 bp, 17 predicted proteins | sample 3395031 | NCBI WGS metagenome assembly VAPK01 (sample SAMN08290443, study PRJNA428436) | hydrothermal vent metagenome | isolation source: Deep-sea hydrothermal vent chimney 1 | place: Pacific Ocean: Juan De Fuca Ridge
TAGGTATTTCTGTAAAATTTACGAACCATAAAATCTTATTTTCTAGTCCCATAACTAATCCTCTTCTTATTTTTTGTAGGTGCGTTATTGCCCTGCTGTTATCTATATAATAATCCACTGGTTTATTAAGTCAAGTGGTTTTTGCAATTATTATTAAAATAATGTAAAATTATGCAAAATAAAGTTGTGATTTAGCAGTTTAGCGATTAACTCCACGGGTATGGAGTGTTTATGACTAAATTTAAGAGACTACTCAAAAAATTGCCAGCGAAACGACAACGATTTGTCATGGAGTATCTCGTGGACTCCAACGGTAAGCAGGCTGCAATCAGGGCTGGCTATGCAAAAAAAGCCGCCGCTGTGCAAGCCGCCGATATATTAATAATCCCGAATGTTAAGGAGGCTTTGGCCGCTGGCAGAGCAGAGCAGGCGGAGAAAATCGACATAACAATTGAGTATGTCGTCAACAGTATAAAAAAAGTTGCGGAGCGCTGTTTGCAAGACGATACGTTTGATTCCGCCGGCGCAAACCGTGCGCTGGAAAACCTCGCAAAATATAAAGGCGTGTTCGAAAAAGACAATCGCCAGCGTGCGGGGCTTAATGATCTGACAACAGAGGAGCTGCAAAAAATTGCCCAGGGCGACTAAAATTACTCGGGCGCAGGCGGCTAAAGAGTTGCTCCGGCGGCGGACATGCGTTGATGATCTGCTGGAGTTTACAGAGTACCGCCTGTCGAGTTACGCAGTCGCAGAGCACCACCGGCAGATTTGCAAAAAATTAGAGGCGGTGGAGCGTGGAGATATCAAACGGTTGATGATATTCATGCCGCCCCGGCATGGCAAAGCGTTGTCTATAGATACGCCTATTCCCACACCGGCTGGCTGGTGTAAAATTAATGATTTGCAAATAGGCGATAAAGTTTTTGGTGCTGATGGGAAACCGTGCGTTGTAATAGCAAAAAGCGATGTGTGGCATAATCGACCGTGTTACACTGTGACTACCGGTTCAGCCGGAGATGATATAATCGCAGACAAAAATCACGAATGGATAGTCCGCGCGTGCCGTAAACGGCCTTCTGTGCTAAAGCTGAAAAGCACTCAGTGGATTGCTAAAAAACGTCGTTATCTCCGCGGGTACTTAACCCCATTAGCTAAGCCGTTATTGTTGCCAGCTCGAAAATACATAATTCCCCCGTATGTTTTGGGTGTTTGGCTTGGGGACGGCTGCAGTTATCACGCCACTATTACAGCGGATTACGCCGACGGGGCTTTTATCAGAGAGAAAATTGAACGTGAGGGTATTAAGACCAGTGATAGAGCTACTGACAAAACATTTGGGCTATTAGATATATGGCCGGCGCTTAGAAGGTTGGGCGTAATCAGGAACAAGCATATTCCGCAAGTGTACATGAGGGGCTCTGTAAAGCAACGGTTGTCTTTACTGCAAGGATTAATTGATACAGATGGCTATGTATCTCCGACAGGACAGGTTGAGTTTTGTTCAACAACAAAATCATTGGCGGATGGAGTCAAAGAGCTCGTCGCCTCTTTAGGCGGAAAATCGTCACTTATTACCGGACGTGCTACATTAAATGGTGTTGATTGTGGTGTAAAATATAGAGTTATGTTTTATTTGCCTCATGCAGCCAGTTTGCCGCGGAAAGCAAAACTTTGCAGAAAAACTATTAGAACCCCTGACCACTATTTAAAAGCTGTTTCCTGCTCGGCGACGGATACGGTATGCATCGAAGTAGATAACAAAGATCATATGTTTTTAGCAGGGCCAGGGATGGTGCCAACTCATAATAGCGAGTTAGCGTCAAAGTCGTTCCCCGGCTGGTACTTGGGCCGGAATCCAACCGGGCAGATTATCGCATGCTCATATAATTCAGAGCTGGCCGGAGATTTCGGCCGCTCTGTGCGCAATATTGTCAACTCCAAAGAGTACGCAAATATTTTTCAGGGTGTCTCGTTGTCCCCGGATAACAAGGCGGCTGATCGGTGGCAGACTAACAAGGGCGGCGTTTACGTCTCATGCGGCGTTGGGTCGAGCATGACTGGGCGTGGCGCTGATGTGCTGCTGATTGATGACCCGGTCAAAGACCGTGCGGAGGCTGACAGCCCGACAGTTCGCAACCGGATCTGGGACTGGTACACGTCAACTGCATATACTCGGCTCATGCCCGGCGGCAGTATTATCCTCATCCAGACCCGGTGGCATATGGATGATCTCGCGGGGCGGCTGCTGGCAGAGGCGGAAAAGGGCGGCGAGCAATGGGATGTGTTATCTCTCCCGGCGCTGGATAAACAAAACAAACCGCTATGGCCGGAGTGGTTTCCGCTGACAGAGTTAAAACGGATTAAGACAGCGATTGGCTCCCGGGATTGGTCGGCATTATATCAGCAAGACCCGGCAGGAGACGACAAGAGCGGCTTCGATGAGCGCTGGTTAAAGATGTGGCGGCCGGGGAATCTCAAAAACCTCAATAAATATATCATCTGCGATCCTGCCGGGGAAAAGAAAAAGACCAGTGACTACACGGTTTTTATTGTTTTCGGCCTGGGCGAGGATGGTAACTATTACATCTGTGACTGGGTGCGTGACCGTCTCAATCTGACGGAGCGTGCCAACGTGCTGTTTAATCTGCACAAGCAGTACCGCCCCATGGCCGTGGGCTACGAAAAATACGGACTGCAATCAGACATCGAGCATTACAAAGACGTGATGCAGCGTGACAATTACCGTTTTGATATCACAGAGCTTGGCGGCAGGATGGCAAAAAATGACCGGATAAAAAAGTTGATTCCGCTGTTCCAGGCGGGCCGGATCCTGCTGCCGGAAACATGCGTCAAAATGGATTATGAGGGCAATCAGGTCAACATCACTCAGTCATTTATCAAAGATGAGTATAATTTATTCCCGGTCTCCCGACATGACGATATGTTGGATTGCATGGCTCGGATAGTTGATCCTGACATGCGAGTAAGATTTCCGAATTTACGCAGTAACATTTTAACGCCGATGCCGCCGGTGGCGAATGCTGACTACAAGCCGCTGGATGCTGACTACGGCTACAACCATCATTACGTGCGTAATCGACAAGCAATGGCAATAGGTGACTAAGATGTGGGATTGGGCAAGTAGTTTATGGGATTACACTAAGGCCGGTGCTGGCTATATGGTTGACAATGCCAGCAACATTGGCACATTGCTGGCTGGTGGTGCTGCGCTGTACTCTGCGTTTAACAAGCCCAAGGCCCCGTCGTTACCAGCGATGCCTTCTATGCCGTCCATGCCGTCGTTTGATTCCACGGCAACAGGGCTAACTCAACCTCCGGTCACTGTTGGCGCTGACTACAAATCAATTTTAGCTCAAGCGGATAAAGTCAAAGCTCAAGTCAAGCTGGATACAAGCAAGTCCGTTGCAGAGGCACAGGGGAGCAAGCGCAAGCGGGCAATGCGTGCAGATATAAAGACTGATTCGTCGGTTTGGAACTCTTACGCTCCAATCTCATATAAAACTTTACTGGGTGGTAACTAATGGGATTCTGGTCTTCATTCGCAAACACTGTTTTTGGCGCTGGTGCATCGAGCGATATCTCAAGTGGATATCACAGTGCAATGAATAATCCAACCGGCCGCGCCAGGACTCCACCTGCCCGGACATACCGGCGGAAACAGCAACCGGTAAATAACTTCCGTGACACATCAACTACAAATGTGTCTCCGACAAAAGATATCCCGATATGGGGAGGTTCGCAGGAAAAGTTTGCTAACAACTGGACACCTGATGTAACCTCGAGTTTGGGGATGGACAAAGGGCTGCATGATATTTGGAATGCATCTGCTACGGTTGACAGTGGGATGTTTAGCAGTGTAAAGAGTTCTGTACTGCATCCATCCAGTTTGGTCAAAGCGGTATCGGCCGGAGTGTCGGCTGTAATCCCTGGCTCTGGTGCGCTCACGTCATTAATCGGTGGCGTGATTACAGGGACAAGTAAATATTCTTCGGCGGTTGATAAGTTGGTTAAGTATGATCCGTCCGGGGTTATATTCCCGGGTGCCAAGTCAAAGCAAACGGAGTTGGCCCAAGCGCCTAAGTTTAACATCTCTGCTCCTGGCCTCCAGTCGGCCGGTGGTGATGTGCGTTATGCGTTCGCTGGGACACGTGCGGCAAAGAAGGCTAATGTGGTTATTCCTGGGAGTTGGTCAAAGCAGACATTTGACACATCAACTATTAACGGCCAGTACCAAAAAGAGTGGAGTAATCTTCGAGATTATTATTCAAAGAACTCAACACCTGTTGATGTCCAAAAGGGCAAATTCACTGCGCTGACTACCAAATACCAAGGTTTGTATAATACCGAGGTCAAGACTCAACAAGCAGCATTCGACACAAAGGCCAAAGCGGCCATGGCCAAGGCTGTTGCAGATGAGACCGCCCGGCGCACGGCAGGTATTACGCAAGGTAAGTCTGATTACAGCAGTTACATTGATACCGTCAAAAAATTGACAGGGTTAAGCGGGTCAATGGACAGCATGCGGCGTGCCGGGCGGTTTGGCGGTCAATATGCAAAAGCGGCTAAAGCGAGTTATAATGGTTTGGTATCGTCTCGTGATTCGCTGTTAGGTGCCATTAAATCAAATAAGTATGTGACAATGAGTGGGGAAGCGAAAGGCGTAGCTACCAAGGGTAAGAGTGAGCAAGTGGCGGCCAAGAAGCCAAGTCAGTATGGTGCGATTGCCGGAGCCCTGACGCAGGCGTTTGCTCCGTCCTCATTCGCTAAGGTTAAATATTATTCACTTCTGGGCGGCTAAATGGAAGCACTTTATATAACAGAGCGATTCGAGAAGTTGAAGGAAGGCCGTGCTGCGTGGAATGCGCCGTTGCAAGAGATTGCTGATTACTGCTATCCTCGGCAGGGTGTCTTTGAGACAGACGGTTATATCACTCCGGCCGAAGACCGCATGGGTAAGATATTTGATTCAACGGCAATTCATGCGGTTGAGATGCTGGCCGGCGGCCTCCATGGCATGATGACAGATTTGTCAAACGAATGGTTTTCTTTGACCCTTGACGACAATGCTTATAAGGGTGACAAGATTGTTGCGGAGTGGCTGGAGAATGTCACCAATGTGCTTTACACGATGATCTCTAACCCGTTCAGTGGTTTTTCTGTTGGGCACCACGAACTTTACATGGAATTTGGCGCATTCGGGACAGGTGTAATTTACCTTTCCGAAGATGCCAGGACTAAGACCGTGCGGTTTAACGCAGTCCCTCTCTCACAATGTTACATTGACGAGAGCAAAGACGGTATTGTTGATACTCTGTTCAGGCGGTTCAACCGGACAGTTAAACAGTTAGTTGAGCAATTCACGGTGAAGGGCGTTTCCAAGGAGACTGCAAAACTTTACGAAAAGAAGCAGTATGACCACAAGGTAGAAATAATCCATGCGGTACAACCTAATGTTGAAGGGCCAAAGCGTAAAGGCGCAAAGAACTGGTTTCCGTGGATATCATGTTATTTAGAAGTCCAGAACAAGCATAAACTCCAGGAGTCCGGGTTTTACGAGATGCCGTATATGGTACCTCGATTCTTCCGGGCACCTGGCGAGATTTACGGCCGGTCGCCATCATGGACGGCGCTCCCTGATATTAAAATGCTCAATGTAATGCAGCAGACTATTATCAAGGCGGCGCAGAAAGTTGTTGACCCGCCGCTGATGGTACCTGATGATGGGTTTTTCTCGCCAATCCGGACGATGCCGAGTGCTTTAAACTATTACCGTGCCGGCACCAGTGATCGGATTGAACCAATGCCGGTTGGTGGTAATATCAATATTGGCCTGGAACTGACGAATGAGATCAGGGCCCGGATTGCCAAGATGTATTATCTTGATCAGCTTGAGTTTGGGCCAACACCGCAGATGACAGCTACAGAGGTTATGCAGCGGACTGAAGACCGTTTGCGGCTTATGAATCCGGTGAACGGCAGGTTACAGCAAGAGTTACTTGGCCCGGAGATAAACAGACTCTTTGCGATTGCGGGTCGTTTCGGGATGCTGCCGGAACCGCCGGAGATAATTCAAGGGCAGCCGATAAAGATCAACTACACATCTCCCATTGCTATGGCCCAGAAACAGCTTAAGGCCCAAGGGATGATGAAGCTAATGCAGGTTTCGGAGCCAATCCTCAATCTGGATCCTCAATCAATGGATAAGATTGATGGTGATAAATGGCTTGAATATGCCGGTGAACTATATTCCGTTACCCCTACAATATTCCGGGATGATAAAGAGGTTGCTCAAATTCGTCAGGGCAGGCAGAAGGCCCAGGAGCAGGAGCAACAGACAAATGCAACAATGGGCCAAGCGCAGGCGCTTAAGAATGCCGCTGGCGCTATGAATGATATGGGGAAGGCGAAGCATGGAGATTAGACAGGCATATAAAGATTTGTTTACCGGCGATCTTGGGCAGACAGTCTTAAATGATTTGATTACTCGCGGGCATATTCTTGAGGGTACCGCGAATGATATGCAGGAAGGCGAACGGCGGATTGTGCTGCATGTGCTTAATATGATATACAGCAAGCCGGTTGAGGAGTTCAAACTAAAGCTTGAGGAGCTTACGAAAAATGGCTGACGATAACGCAGGAGACACTCTTCTTGGTGGCAGTGACAACGGTGGCGATAACCCAGGAACTGGAGGCGGAGATAGCGGAGGAACTGGCGCCGACGCTACCGGAACAGGAGATCAGGGGAATGGTGCTACCGGCACAGGTAATTGGCTTGATGCAATGCCAGAAGAGCTCAAGACTCATCCGAGTATGGAGAAGTTCGCCGGGGAGAGCCCGGAGATACTCGCGAAGTCGTATATTAACCTGGAAAAAATGGTCGGGCGTGACAAAATACCAATGCCGCAGACCCCTGATGAATATAAGTCAGCATTCCAGCGGCTTGGTGCCCCGGCTACGGCGGATGGCTATGAGTTTAAGATCCCAGATAACCTGCCAGCGGGCCTTGAGTTTGATAAAGCCAGTGTTGAGGGTTTCAGTAAGATTGCCAATGAGCTTAACCTTACCCAGGAGCAAGCCTCTGGACTTTACAAGCAGATGTGGGACACCAATATAAGCAATTTTGAGGCAACGCAGGAATCACGCATCGCCTCGCAAGAATTGGTAGTGAATGAATTAAAGAATGATTGGGGTGAAAACGATTTCAGTTTGAACATGGAAGTTGCTAATCGTGCCCTTGAATCAGTTTTCAGCGAGCAGTCCCAGGCCTTAATTAAAGAGCGCCTTGGCGACAGCCCTGATATAATCAAAGACTTGAACAAGCTCGGCGCAAATCTGATGGAAGAAGGTGCATTGACTGGTATCAATACCGGCGGTGGTCTGACTCCCAAGATGATGGACGATAAGATTGGTGAGTTGATGGCGCATCCGGCGTATATGGACGCTGCGCATATCGAACACAAGAAGATCGTTGATCAGGTTTATATGTTGCGCCAGCGTAAGTTCAAGACGTAAGGGAACCGTAAGGCCTTACTATTTTTAAAGGGGATAATTCATCCGAACCCCCGCGCGACACAGTAGTTTGTGTTCAGGATGGGCCACTTTAAGTGACAACCCGTGAATGAACGAAGAATCTTTTTCGTAATTTAAACGGAGGTCATTAAAATGGCTAATACTTATGATGTGGCGTTTGTACAGCAGTACAGCGCTAATGTTCAAATGCTGGCCCAGCAGATTGGTTCTCGATTCGCTGGCAAGTGCCGTGTTGAGCCTGTAAAGGGCTATTACGGTTATTTCGATCAGGTAGGTTCCACTACCGCTACCAAACGTGCCCAGGTATACGGCACTTCCGGTAGTCATCCCGGTTATGGCCAGGGTAACGATGCTTTCAAAAACACTCCACACGTTCGCCGGCAGGTGCCCCTTTACGATTATGATTGGGCAGACCTGATTGATGAGCCCGATAAAATCAGAAGTCTTATCGACCCGACCAACGCTTATGCGATGGCGGCCGCCGCTGCCATGGGCCGGGCAAAAGATGACGAGTTAATCGCTGCCGCTTTCGGTGATGCAAAAACCGGGAAGGAAGGTGGAACTACGATAACCTGGGCGGCACAGACTGGCCAGATAATCCCCTACGGCTCTACCGGCATGACGATTGCGAAGATCCTCTCTGCCAAAGAGATACTGGACGCAAATGAGATTGACGAGCGTATCCCACGGTATATGTCCTTAACTGCCAAACAGGTTACCGAGCTTCTTAATTCAACTGAGATTAAGAGTGCTGACTACAACACGGTAAAAGCATTGGCGGAAGGGCGGCTGAATACGTTTGCCGGGTTTGAGTTTGTTCGTTCCGAGCGCCTGACCACCATTACGGATGCCGTTCCGAATACGTATCGCCGGTGCATTGCCTGGGCCGCCGATGGATTACTCCTTGGTGTGGGCCAGAATGTAAAGGCCAGGGTTACCGAGCGTTCCGATTACAACTACGCTACCCAGGTGTTTTTCTCCATGGTGATTGGTGCCACGAGGATGGAGGAAACCAAAGTTGTCGAGGTTCAGTGCCTCGAAGCATAATTGACGACTCCTCACGTCAATAGGGATGACGGGCGGTATCCCCGCCCTGATTCCCGTCTTTAAGGTGTGACTATGGCAATATCAGATGTGAGCATATGCAATAAAGCTCTTTACCTTTTGGGTGAGGATGAGATTGCCCTTTTAACTGACACGACAAAACAGTCCAGGACGTGCAATGTGTTTTTTGAGCCTGTTCGTGATGCATTACTCCGGCAGTTCCCTTGGAATTTTGCTGTAAAACGTATTGCTCTTTCCAGATTAACAACGGCTCCGTCTTTTGGGTTTGCTAATCAATATCAATTACCATCTGATTGCCTGCGTGTTCTTGAGGTTCAAGATTCTTCTATAACGTGGAAGGTAGAGGGTCGTGTTTTATTAACAGATTACGATTCCATTTCTATTCGTTATATTCAGCGCATTACTGACCCTACTCAATATGATTCTCAATTTGTTGATCTATTCTCTGCCCGTCTTGCCTCTGAGATAGCAATCCCATTAACTGACAGCCATACCAGGCAACAGGAGATGATGGCATTATACGAGATGCGTCTTCGTGCTGCTCGTTCATCTGATGCTCAAGAGGGGACACCTGATCTACTTGATGCCAACTTGTGGACTGGTGCAAGATAATGCCGCGCGCTACTGCTATTCAATCAAATTTCACAGCTGGAGAATTAACTCCCCGGCTGGCGGCCAGAACCGACCTGGCTAAATACCACAATGGTGTTGAGCGATTAGAGAATTTTCTCATCTTCCCGCACGGTGGCATTTCCCGGCGTGGTGGTACCGAATTTGTGGCAGAAGTAAAAGACGTTACCAAAAAGGTACGGCTTTTTGATTTTGAGTTTTCCAATATCCAGACTTACATCTTGGAGATTGGTGAGAATTATATCCGTTTTTATTCGCATGATTCGGTTGGTAATTGGGGAGTTGTTATAACTCTGTCTTCTGTCCCATATGAGGTTACAACTACATATCTTGAGTCAGAGCTTGAGGAGTTGCAATTCGCACAGACCGGCGATGATTTATACATTGTCCACAAGAACCATCCTCCTGCTATCTTGGCCCGTTTCGATCATACAAACTGGACATTATCAGATATTTCATTCATTTGGGATGAAAACACTACTTCTCCATGGTCTGCTTCTAATTACCCGACATGCGTGTGTTTCTACGAGCAACGGTGTTGGTTCGCAGGAGCAAGTAATACCCCGCAAACAATATGGGCCAGTCGTACAGGTGCGACAAATTACGCCGATATGCGATTGTTTTTTAACTCAACGGAGACAGGGGGGGTAACCGGTGATGTCTACGATTATTGCGCCCTGAATTATACAATCGCTACCGATCGAGTGAATAAAATACTTTGGCTGTCACCAGGTAAGATTCTTGCCTGCGGCACTATTGGTGGTGAATTTACGATTACCTCTAATAATTTAAATGATGCAATCACGCCAACTAATGTGCGTATTGTCCGGCAGTCCACATATGGTTCTGCGGATATGATGGCGTTAAGGATTTCAGACCTGGTTCTTTTTGTTCAGCGTGCCCGGCGTAAGGTGCGGCAATTCATCTACGAGTTTCAGTCTGATTCGTATGTTGCCCCTGATTTGACCCTGTTAGCAGAGCATATTACACAAACCGATATCGTTGACATGGCATTCCAGCAGGAGCCGGATTCAATACTTTGGTTGGTTCGTGGTGATGGCACGCTTCTTGGCCTGACCTACCAGAGAGACCAAGACGTAATTGCTTGGCATCGTCATATTCTTGGCGGGAGCTCTGACTCATCCGGCACACAGGCGCAAGTAGAATCTGTTGCCTCTGTCCCCGGCATCTCTGACCGTGACGAGGTGTGGGTAGTTGTTAAACGCTACATAAATGGGCAGACGACACGGTATATTGAGCGATTACGGGGCGGATTAAGTGAGACGGCAACCATAGATGATTCATTTTTTGTTGATGCCGGCCTTACTTATAACGCCACCCCCGCAACGGTGATTTCAGGGCTTTCACATTTAGAAGGTGAAACTGTCGCTGTTCTGGCTGATGGCGGAGTAATTGCTCCTAATCCTGTTGTGTCTAACGGTGAGATTACTTTGGATTATGCGGCCTCTTTAGTTCATGTGGGTTATCCGTTTAAATCGACGGTAAAGACTATGCGGTTGGATGTTGGGTCAAGAGACGGAAGCGCCCAAGGCAAAACTGGCCGGGTTATCAAGGTTACCGCAAGGCTTATGGATACGGCAGGTTTAAATGTTGGGCCGGACGAAGAGCATCTTGACGAAATAACATGGCGCCGTGATGGTTCATTAATGGATCATCCGCTTGGCCTTTTCAGTGGTGATAAAGAATTACCATTCCCGAAAGGTTATGAGGACGGCCTACAAATTATGATGCAGCAGGATAAGCCTTTGCCCTGTACTATTCTTGGTATAATCTCAACATCAAGGACAAACAACTAATGCCTGAGAACAAAGGTGGTTTCGGTGATGTTATGTCTTTGCTTGGCATTGGCTTGCAGGCTTATGGGGCATTCCAGGACGGGCAATCCGAAAATGAGTTATCTCAATATAATGCATCCCTTAATCGAGAAGGTGCGCAGGTATCTTTGGATGAAGCACAATATAATTCATATCTTGAGCGTGAATCCGCCGCTATTGCAGAGTTCCAGACACGAAGGGCTGGGGCAAGATTACTTGGCCGGCAGAAAGTGAGTTATGCAAAGAGCGGGGTGGTGATAACATCCGGCAGCCCCCTGGAGGTTATGTCAAGCACTGCCGCGGCGATTGAAACGGATGCATTGACTACCAGACTCTCAGGGCGTTTACGTTCAAGGTCTATCTTGTATTCCGGGCGTGTAAAGGCGATGTCATTATTGGCAGGTGCCAATGTGGATGAATATAAAGGCTCTGTTATGAAGAACCGTGGGAATATGAACGCTTTTACTTCATTAATTAACGGATTCGGCAGGTTATAATATGCAGGTACCAATATATAACCCACAGGCGAATATAAGCGGCGGCCTAATTGGTGGTGGTGCTTCAGTTCCGTTGTCCGGCCGAGTTAATCCAAGCCTTGGCCAAAGCACCCTTGGTACTGCCGGCCGTGAACTTGAGAAGATTGGTGAGCAGATAACAGCCGCTCGTGATCAGGCCGTATTGACAAGTAACACAATCGGTCTGCAAAAAGATATTTCAGACCTTAAACTGTCTTATGAGCAGCGGAATGATTATACCGATTTCATACCATCTTACAAGAAAGACGTGGAGGCGCTACGGGACAAATACGCTGAACTTTCCCCGTCAAACAGGGTAAGTGACGCATTCAAACCAATCTTCCAGAAGGTTACGGCTCATGGTGCCATGGCCTTGAACAATGTCATTCGCAAGAAAGAGATTGAGCATTCTAAAGGCCTTTATATTGAAGACCGTAACAACCTCATGGCTCTTTCTGCCAGATCCCCGGACGAGGAAGGGGTGAGTGAATATATCCAAAAAAACGCTGATATACTCAAAAGCAACATTGCAACCGGTTTAATTAATCCACAGGATGCAGTTGTAAATGATCTTTCATTCAAGAATGAGGCGTGGACTAATTTCACGAATCAGTTAATTCATGATGATCCAAAGAAGGCGCTTTCTTTACTTGAGAAGGAGAATAAACTCCCTGGTCTGCAAGAGAAAACAAGGAATATGCTGCTTGCGAAGGCCCAGGCGGCGGTGAAGGATAATCTTACAACTTCAGCTTACCAGAAAATATCAGATAAGTTCCAAGGGAACCCGCTCAAGGCCAGCCAGTATATAAGTGACCCCAAAAACATAAAGAAGATGGGCCTTGACCTGCGGCAGGCTGCGTTTGTTAAGACTGTATTTGACGGTGAATATAACCAGCAGCGTGAAGTAGCGGCCCGGGAACAAGCCGCATCCAGGGAAGCGTGGTCAGATAAGATAAATAAATCAATTATGGGCAACGACCTTATAACCGCTGCTCGGCTTATTGGTGAATCCTCTTTAGATGGGGAGACAAAGCGCCGCATGTTTGATGGGATTAAAAAGCGCGAATTCAAGACAAATCCACGTGTGGTTGTTGGGCTTTATGGTAAAATTGATAGCGGCCAGATCAAGGAACCATACCAAATTGACCGGGAGCTTGGCCATGGCCTTGGCCAGCAGGATGTGGTGAAGTTAAGAACATATTTACAGAAATCGAAGAATGAGGATAAGCACAATTATTTTAACGATGTGCGTTATTCAATCAGAACAGAAAGTCAGTTACATCCGCAGCGGAAACAATTAATCAAATTACAGCCTGAATTTGAATTACTTGTCCGGCAGGAGGCTGAACGCCAGGGGATAAGCAAGTATGACCCTAAAATACTTGATATCGCTACTCAACTTCTGCAATATCACGATTCATGGACAAATTACTTTTACGGCCAGGGCGAATATCAATTCCAAGAAGACTTGAAAAAGCAGCCTAAATCGCCAGAAGCGCCGCCGGATGCGATAAAAGAACTTTTATCTGATCCATCACCAGAAGCACAAGCAGAATTCAAGAAGGTATTCGGATATATTCCGGAGGGTGTAAATGCCAAATAGGTTTGAAAAATACGCTGAACCAAATAGATTCAGCAAATATGTTTCTGAACCAACAATGCTTGATGTTGGCAAGGCGGCGTTGCGTTCAACCTTGTCGCAATCAGGGGAGGCCGCCGTGAAGGATGTAGTAAAACCTGTTATGTGGGCAGCTCGGCCGTTTGGAGCCTTCCAGGCAGCGGCAGTCGCCCCTATTGCCCATGATTATAAGACCAGTGATCCATGGTATGAGCCATTTAAGGTGTCAGGCGAAGCATTTATAGGAGAAGCATTCCCGGCCCCTGACAGTCAGCGTCCTGATTATGAAGGTGACATCGTAGATAAGATGGGGATTCCGGATAAATATAAGACTGCATCCTCAATCGCCCTTGCTTTTGTTACTGATCCGGCGATGGTTGCTTTCCCTTTTATGGATTCTCTGCGGGCAGGTTTAAAAGTTTCTGCTGCCACCCAAACAGAGTCAGGGCCTTGGGCAAATGCATTGAAGGAATCAGTAAGCTTGGTGCCGATGCATGATGAAAAGGCCACATATTTAAGTGGATTGGCAGAGAACGCTGATAAGGGGAATAAGAAGGCGGCTGATAAGTTGGTTCAGGAAATGGCTGCTGATAACCCGCCTTATAAAAAACCGATAAAAGCCCCGATCCTAAAAGATAAGTTCGACGAATTTAGTAAGGATTACGAGGCGTCTTATAATGCACAATTAAGAGCCCCCATAAAGTTTGAAGATATAAAGAGTTATGAAGATTTAGCGGGAATGGCTCAACGGAACGCCCGGAAGAATGTTCTTGAGATGTTCTCTAAAGAGGCCCAAAAAGTAGAGAAACAGGCCTGGTCTGATGCCCGTAAAGCATTTAAAGACCATCCCGCTTACATGAACATGCGGCAAGCAAAAGAAGACGGTGGAATTGATCTTGATATGATTAAGGAGGATTATCCACCGGCTACAATAAATGAGATTAGAAGTAAATTCCCCGGAGTTTTTAAAAAAGGAAGCGGTATTGTCCCGGATGAGTTTTCGCATGACAACGGTTATGATTCTCTTGATTCCATGATGGAAGAGTGGAAAACCGCTCCGAAGAAGAAGCAGGCTATTGAAGAAATGGCCAACAACACTATTGCTGAAAATGAATCATCGTGGGATGAATATATCAAGAACGAAACAGAAAGCCACGTTCTTGATGAAGAGACCAAGATTCTTGGTAAACTCGCTGGGAAGAAGCCTAAAGTCAGGCGTGATTTAAAAAGGATAATCCGGGAGCAGACGGGGACGATAAAAAGCGGCCGGTTAGTTGACGAAGTAGACGCAATGAAGCAATCATATAGAATGGCCCAAAGAGACTCAAAGCGGGCCTTTCGTGAAGGGAATAGAGAGGGAGCTTTTAAACAAAAAGTCATCGCCAAGGAGCGTTTTGACCAGTACAGGGCATTGCAAAAGACTAAGGTGGAAATAGCCCGGATAGATTCAAGAATGAAACGCCTTATTCGGAACAAGTCACTACCTGTTGAGTACAAGGAACACATTAATTCTATCTTGGGGCAATTTTACAAGATACCAAAGCGCTTGCAGACAATGCCACCGGAACAGAATATGATTGATTTCCTCGGGGAAAAGGCCGCGGAAGGTGATATTGTAGGCTCCAATGCGCTGTTAAACTCTTACGGTGATATTCTCGCTATAAGTCAAAGGGCGGCGAAGAAAGACCTGTCTGCTGATCAGTTACGAAAACTTGATGAGTTTATGAAAGGCCTGTCCACCTTGGGTGCTAATGAGAAGTTTTTAATAGGCCAGCATGAGCAGGTCAGTTTTGCTCATGTCTTGCACTCTGTGGTTGACGATATCCGGCACAACCTGCCGAGTAACTTCTCTTCGATTGAGCCTATAGACGCACTTGGTTCAATCAGCCGATTCAAGGCCGGACTCGAAAAGATGGGCGATTTCGAGAAAAGCTATTCAGCAATGTTGACTAAGCCGGAGTTTATATTCAGGGCCCTGGACGGATATGAGGATGGCGGCCATGTTTGGCGCACATTATTCAGGCCTATTGCTAAGGCACAAGGTGAAGAATTTAAACTGAAAACAGAATTTGAGAATAGACTTAAATCTATCTTTGAACCATATGTGAAACAGGGGCGTAAATGGGCTCTCAAGACAACGAAGTTCACTCTTGAAAGCGGTAAGAAGATAAGTCTCACCAAAGAAGATGCGGTGATGATGGCGCTTTATGATGGCGGCCCGGAAGGTAGAGCGGCATTAATGGATGGATATAATATTACAGGTAAAGATTTAGACAATATTGTAAATTCATTAAGCCCCGAAGAACACAACTTGGTAAACAATGTTTGGTCATTAGTAGATTCTAAATGGAAACAAACAAAAGATCTTCACAAATTATTAACCGGCATGAGATTAAAGAAGGTAGAAGGTCATTATTTTCATCTTGCTTATAACCCTAAACTATCACGGAAAGCAGATGCAAATAGTGAGCGTGAAGGCCTTAAGGATTTATTTAATACTCTGACCTCGTATATAACGCCAAAAGTAAAAGCCGGTCACAGAATAGGGCGGAAGGGTAGTGGTGGTATGCCACCGTTGCTTAAATTCAGTGTAATTGGTGACCATCTTACCGAAGTTGCCCACGACCTCACTCATTCTGTTCCCGTAAGGAATGTGCAGAAGATTATATCGAATCCTGAATTCAGAACGGCAGTAGAAGATACCCTGGGCCGGGAAATATATAAGCAGTTGGAACCATGGCTACAGCATGTCGCCAAGCCAATACGAGAGCCGTATAATGTGTGGGAGTCCGCTATCAGAACAGCGAGGAACAACACGACAGTCGCTTTCCTGGGCGCTAAGATGTCAGTTTTCCTTAAACAGCCGCAGTCTTTGTTACAGACGATTGATGAAATAGGTAAAGTCCAGACCGCAAAGGGTATTGCAGCATTTTATAAAAATCCATGGGCGGCTAAACGGTTTGTTGATTCTCTTTCCCTCGAAATGGCAAGCCGAAGTAAATATTGGAATCGTGAGCTTTTATCATTCAATAAGTCATTCAGTATGCCCACTGATATAAAAGCGATTGAGGATATAAAACAATTAGCATTCATCCCGATAAATATCGGTGATACAATGGCAGCATATCCGACCTTTCTTGGCGCATATCGTAAAGGAATGGCGGAGTTTAAGGGCAATATAGAACGCTCTGTTGAATATGCGGAGAGAGTCGTTCGGCGGACACAGCCGGTATCGGCCCCAAAAGACTTGGCTGAAATACAACGAGGCCCTGAATGGCGCAAAGCAATGAGCATGTTTTACACCTTTTTTTCTGTTAATCATAACCGGATTATGGAGTTAAACCGGATGAAGAAAATGGGGCATGTAAACTGGTTTGATTTAATGAAGGGCTATTGGTGGATGGTTCTCGCGCCATCTTTTGTTGGTGGTGTGATGTCAAGGCGCAGACTTCCAAGCAAAAAAGAGGCCATGGCCGATATTGCAACATTTGGAGCGGCCGGCATGCCTGGTGTTCGTGATATAGTCAGTGCTATTGCTACTGGATACAGCTATCAGGCAAGCCCGGCTGAGGCTTACGGCCGGGCAATCTCCGGGGTTGTAAGAGGGCCAAGCCCAAAGACCGCAGCGGCCGCCGCCGGGTTGGTTCTTGGACTTCCTTCCCGCCAAGCCATTATCTCTGCCCAGGGAGCGATACGCCTTGAAAAAGGTGACACATATGATTTAGGGGAATTACTATTCACCCCTATAACGGAGCCTAAGAAATGACTGTTACAAGTGAAGTCTCCAGCATATTTTATTATGGGAATACGAATGATCCGCAGACTTTTGAGGTACCGTTTTATTTCCTGGCAAATAGCAACTTAGTTGTAAGCAAGAGTGATGGAATAACCAAAGTAGATCTGTTTGAAACAACCGATTATACCGTTTCAGGTGCCGATAATCTAAACGGCGGCTCAATCACAATGGTATATACCGATTCAACCAATGACCACCGGATAGGTGCCAGTGAGAAGATAACCATTGAACGGACGTTGCCGGTTACGCAGGAGGTAGACTTTATTACCGGCGGTCAATTCAGAGCTGAAACGCAGGAGCAGGGTCTTGACCGCATTGTCATGATCCTTCAGCAGATTTTACGGGGCGGGATTAATCTTTCTTCAATGCCTCATAATCTGCTCGCAGACCTTGGTATTCACGAGGCTGGGCATACCTGGAAAATCAATGATATAAATTCAGTTTCCCGTAATCTTTATGATAAATTCATGGAGATGCGGCGTATTTCTGTAATGGATTTCGGCGCAGTTGGAGACGGGGTTACCGACGATACCATTGCAATAAAAGCGGCAATCTCTTTTTGTCTGGCTCTCGGTGGCGGAGAGGTTATATTCCCACCTGCCAGATACTTAATTACTGATACATTGGTGATTGATGGCAATAATATTTCAATAACTGGTTCAAGCCCAGGAGGCAATAACGGAGATAATTATAGGCCATTAAAACCATATTATTCTAATTGGCCGATTGTCCGTGGCAATACTGTTCTTATATGGGGTGGCATTGACGGCGGCACAATGGTTCAAATAGCGCCACCAATTGTCCCCAATCCTGTTGGTGCACCAGATTCATATGGTAGAGAAATTAACCTTAGTGGTATAAAGGTTGAGAATATAGAGCTTTTGGGTTGGAATGTTGATGCAGAACCACCAATACCTGATGGATCAACAACTCTTGTACCTTCACAACCTATTGCGGGGACATGTCTTGATCTTATTGCTTTAAGAAGTTGTGAATTTAAAAATATCACAATGTCTTATACCCACGATGCGTGTTTGCTATTAAGAGCGGCAAGCCCGCAATGGGTGTCAGATGGCTCTGGCGGCTTTGTATTCGATGAACTGGTTAATAATTCAGGATTCAGAGGAAACTTACTAACCAATATTACCTGCCACAATTTAGTATTTAATGTTGATCAATCTCAATCGGCATATATGTTCGGAACAGGGATTAGGCTGACGAGGGAGGGATCACATGGAGGCGCTGATTGCTTTTTTAATATTTATAAAAACATACGTGCTAAGACTATTTGGAGTCCTGCGGTAGATATGCAGAGCGCTGACAGTGAATATTTTAATCGTCTGGTTGCGGTTTCAATTAATGGGATAGGTCTACTGTGTCATGGTATTTCTGATTCTACAGCGCAAGCGCAGGGTTTTAATACATTCGGATCAGCTAAAATCAGGATAAAGAGATATAACGGTAGTAATATTCTACTGTGCGGAACAGATACTGACAACCCGCTTCTTCCAGGAACGTCATATTCCGGAGCAGCACGGTCTATTATGTTCGTTGATTTAGACCAAGGTAATGGCACACTCCCGCCTTTTGCCGGCGCTGGTGTAAACTGGTCGATGATTGCCGCTTTAGGGGGGAATGTGATCCCAGCAGCTAATGGGATGCCACATTATAATATGATGCTTGGTTCTCGGCTAAATGCTTTATTTTCTGGTATTGGCGGCAAAGAACAGATAGTCGGATGGCGAGTAACATCGTCAAGCTTTGCTTTGAAAGTAAATAACTGGATTCGTGTAGACCCCGGTAATCATTTTACTCTTCACTGGAACGGTATCATCAAGTCTGATGAAACAGGACTTACCGACAATAAAACTATTATATTGGGCGGTTGCGGTGATATTAATAATAATGGTGAATACAATATTCTATCATCTCAATGGCGACTGAATGGTATTACCACTCTTCTTTCCGGGGCATTGTCTGCCGACGACACCTGCACGGATGTTACAATTCATCCGCAGGTGGATTGGGACGGATGGAACCATAGCATACTTTTATTAGATGCAACAGCATGGATGAATCCAGTTAAGTTTATAGATTCTTCAACTGGATGCCAAGCTGGCACATTCATTATAAAGCAGAACTCAACTGGTGATGGAATATGGCCCGGCTGGGATGCGGCTACCGCGGCTAAGATGATATGGCTTAACGGCGTAGAACCTCAAGGCCTTGCGACAATGCCAGCCAATAACGGGGTTATAATCTCAATTTCATATAGTGAGAGCATTGGTAAATATCTATGCCAGTATTCAACAATAATAGACATGAGCTAAATTATGGCAACAAATTATATAGTAGCAAGCGCAATAAAGACCGGGGCCGGTAATACGGCTGGTGATTTATCGAATGTAAATATTTCAGCACTCGGCATAGTTGATGGAGATATTGCCACCGTCCATGCCTCTGACGGCTCTACTTATAACTACAAGTGGTCGTCTACATCTGCGCTTGTTGAAGATGCTCCCAGAGTTGTGAAGGGATATTATAACGCTACCGGACGATGGTTATTAATGGGTAAAATTGCGGCTCTTCCTCTTAAAAATTTAATTATGAATTCTGACTTAAAAGTCATGTCATATAGGAGATGGACATCAACAATAAGTTCGCCAATAGTCATTACGTCTGTCGTTAATGGTGTTTTTAATACTTCGGTAGCTCATGGCTTAAGCATAGGACAATTAATTGTTGTTGGGGCAGACTCTTCGATAGATGATCAATCAACTTTTGACGGTATAAATGTAAGGACTGCAGGATATCCATATACAACACAGACAAACGAATATGAAATAACTAAAATAAATTCAACTACTTCATTCACGATTAATGATCTATCTTTTACCAATTATGCAGGTGGTGACTCTCATGTTGCGGGCCAAATGCTTTTATACGATAGTGGAACATCAAAAGATTTTTACAGATGTGAATTAGACGTGGCGGCGGCACCTGACCCGCCCGATTCCAATTACACAAAGATGTTAGGGGCAAACAATATATATGTTTGTGCAATAGAAAGTAACCAAAAGGGGGCCCTTTATTTTGACGGGTTATTTTCTCCAGCTGATATTGATGGTACGACTATCGGGAGTAATTATTTAAGCAGAGTGCAAGGGGGGAGTAATCTTGTTGGTAAATTTGGAGGAATGTTAAGGGCAGGCAACACGGGCAGTAATATAATATTTAGTCTTGTTCTTCAAACTCCATCAATGGATAATAGTAAGATTTTAGATTTTGATAATCGCAAATTAGTTTTTGGTTGTTACTTAACCGGTGCTGGTGCTTATTTAGCACTAAAAACTGATTTAGATACGACGGTCACATCTACTCCCAACACGACTGCATTACCAACGTGGCATGAAATATCCATACAAACATCAAGCGGGATTAGTAGCTTTGCCGCCCAGATTAGAGCTGATGGTGCAGGTGTAACGGTAAATGATAAAATATTCTTTTCACAGCCGATGCTATCATATGGGGATTACATCGGTGCCGGGAATTATATCCCTTCTGCTGGGAGTTTTAGCTTTTTAGGCGGCTTGCCTGGCCAAACATTTATGAGGGCTTACAGCCGTTCATTTACAGCATCGGAGTCAATAACAATTAAAGTACCAGGTGATTCACATTTTGCTTTAGCATCTGGATATAAGTCAATAACAATGACAACGAAAGTTAGTGGGGATGGTACCTCAGTTGGCGATAGTGTAACTTTAAATTCAACATCTGCAGGGAGCTTTAATGGTTTAACCGTTCAAGTGCAAAAAGCTGGGCAATCCGCACAAAACTTGTTCCCATGCGGGTTCTTCCCGAACGGTGAAATAAAAATTGATATGGCATTGGTTGGAACAACTATGAGTGTAACAATTTACCCCACGGCTGTTGAATATTGATGTCTGATTTTAATTTCCTAAATACGGCCGATAACAACTACCTAAATACCAGCGATTCTCTTTATGTTGGGTTAGGTGGTTCGGCTATTTTTGGGCCGTTAATTAACGGAACTACCTACACAGCAGACCAGGGGATACGAGTACGGATAAATTCAGTCGACACCTTTAGCGGGAATACCGGGTTGGTAGTATTCTCTTTTACGGCTGATACAAGCTCTGACGCTACGATTGAAAATGCTTTTGTTGGATTGGGCGTAGATGATACGTCTTTTGTGTTCGTTGCTGGTTCGCAAATGCAGTTACTATTTAATAGTGCTACTTTTGCAACAATAGCAGCCGGAACAACGCTTGATTCAGACCCTATATTCTTCAGCTTTTTAGATAATGACCGGCTACTTGTAAGCTATAACCAGAGCGGCAATATAATGAGGTTCAGTATTTACCCCGGTGCGCCGAACACAGTCTCGTCATTAACCCAAAGCTGGCTTAACGCAAGCGCCCAGCCTGACCCTTCAAGCCAGTACCCGCCGGCAGGTGGAACGGCCGATTCTTATAATATAATCGGCTTGAAGGAAATACGCTCATTCTCTTTTAGCGGATATGGCCAGTTGTTTTGCGATACGATTGTTTCCGGGGCCGGTGGTTATTACCCTAAATTAATTGGTGCCGGTGCGCTAACTGTTCCTGTTACTCTTGCCGGTATTGGCGATATTAGACCGCCCGTATCCGGGAGCGGGGCTTTAAAATCAGGGACTTATATCTCTAACTCCGGGTGGGTCGAAATCATGGGGGCCGGCTCGTTATCTGCTACGCCTATGATTAAATCAACCAGTAGTAATCTACAATTTTTTATGAATTTTTAAGGAGGTCATTACATGGCTGTTGATATTATTGATGCAAGAAAAGAAGCCTTTGCCACTGATCTACTCACCAATGGCTTTGGCACCGACGGATGGCTTATCCTGTATGCCGCTGACGGCACCCTGGCGAACCATACGGGCGGGATTGCAGATGACCCAAGTGTGGCAACGGATGCTACCGTTCTGGCTACAATGCAGTTTCAGGGGGCTTCTACCCCCACGAGTGATGGGCATTTGGTATTTACTACTTCTGGGCAGATGGCAGATGCTAACGCCAACGCAACCGGAACAGCGGCTTGGGCACGTTTTATGAGTACGGCAACTTATAATGCCGGTGCCGGAGCACAAGCCGCTGGAATAATGGATTGTTCTGTTGGCACAACGGCGGCGGCTGTAGATGATATCCAGCTTAACTCGGTCAATATTGTTGCTGGTGGTATTGTTACTCTAACCTCATTAACTCTCGATTTTGCGTTATGACACCAGATCAATTTACAGTTTTAATGAAGGCCTTGGCGATGCCGCACCATTACACATTAACTGGGGCAGATGATTACCCTATACTCGTGGGGTCTTTGGGCCTCCTGATAGCCCTTGGCGTTTACATTTGGCAGGATTTAAAACATACTA
>VAPK010304683.1_pt1 | contig 22404 bp, 18 predicted proteins | sample 3395031 | NCBI WGS metagenome assembly VAPK01 (sample SAMN08290443, study PRJNA428436) | hydrothermal vent metagenome | isolation source: Deep-sea hydrothermal vent chimney 1 | place: Pacific Ocean: Juan De Fuca Ridge
ACTTGTATAAGTTATTTAATTTCCATTCCTAAAGCTCTAGCGTCATGGGTATATTGATCGTGAATAGCTATCTTGCGATATTCGGTAGCATTCACGGTAATTTTGTGAACTACCACCAATGACACAGCATTACTTTTCGAACAAACTGGCCAGGAAGTTCAAGGGAGGGTATGACAACAGCGTTGAGTAATAAAAAAGTAGTCGCGTTGACCATTGTGCCCGTACAGAGTCTAACTAAGAAAACCTGACTGCATTTGCAGAAAGGATTACAATTAGAACAGGAGTGCTACCAATGATTGATTACAATCAAAGTTATGAACAATATCGTGTTGGTGTTTACAACGAACAAGCGTATTACGATATCGAGGGTCGATATTTTGTCAGAGAAACATCGTCAATGGGTGGGATTTATACTGACAGATTGATCAGTATTGACATTCTTCCCCTTAGTTTGATCGCAGCCTGATAAAACTCAGCTAGCTAGGAGTAGAGGGTGCGTTTTATACACTATAACAATTATTGTGCGTAAAGCGCATCCTGCTTTTGTAGTTGATATCTGAACGGAGTGAATGTTTGATCGTCGATTCACTGGTGCAAAAAATTTAAAAAAGCAGGTGAAAACACACTCTGCACTTAAGATAATATTTGACTATCGACGCGCCAATATATAAGGAAGGCACTTTTTCTACCGTCGTGCCTTTTTTTGACGACAAAAAATACTGAGTAATGAGCGTGTTTGGTTGGTATTACGTCATGCTATCCGGGATGTGCAACAAAAACATCTGTTTTCCATTGATGTGTGAATATTATGCCCGATCACCTTCATTGTATCTGGATGCTACCGCCCGACGATGCTGATTCCACTCCTTCTTTTCCCTCTTTTATCTTTTTCTTTTACCCTTTACTCTGCCGGTATGTCCTATTATCAACGCCATATCTTTTTTTGCACCAATCAACGTGATGACGGCAGCGTCTGTTGCCAGCAGCACGGTGCGCAGGCGCTGCGCGATTATGCCAAACAGCGTACCAAGGAGTTGGGTATTGCAGGCAAGGAAGGCTGTGTACGGGTGAATTCAGCGGGCTGTCTTAATCGCTGCGAACTGGGACCGGTGGCCGTGGTGTACCCCGATGATGTCTGGTACACCTTTGTGGACAAAGAAGATATCGATGACATTGTCGAAAAACATCTGTTGCACGGACGAGTGGTTGAACGATTACGCATAAAATGACGCAGGCTTCTGGTGCGGACCGTTTAGTGTTGCCACTTTATGATGATCCGACAGTTAGCCCGCGTAGTGGTGAACGTTTTCTGATTCCTGGTTCCAGCCCAGGCTGGGTGCTTGAGGCCCAGCTGGATGTTGCAAAGACGCCGCGTTCTTCCAGTACCCCTGTTGCCGTGGTTTGTCATCCCCATCCACTGCATGGTGGTACGCTCACCAACAAAGTGGCGCATATGATTGCCAAGGCTTTTGTTGAATTAGGGGTGGAGACGCTGCTCTTCAATTTTCGAGGTGTGGGGGGATCATCCGGCGTGTTTGATCATGGCGCTGGTGAAATTAGTGACCTACAGGCAGCGGTGGACTGGTTGCGTGACCATCACCCAGCGGCTCCATTATGGTTGGCGGGTTTCTCTTTTGGTGCCTTTGTTGCACTGAATGCCCAGGCACAGACGAAAGCAGCACGGTTGTTACTGGTGGCACCGCCAGTGGCGATGTTTGATTTCCCCGCTGAAAGCGGCGTAACGATTCCTTGGCTGGTAATACAAGGCAGTGCCGATGAAATTGTCGATCCTGCACAGGTTTCAACGTGGGCGAAGGGGCAGGCCAATGTGCCAGAATATCGTTGCTTGAAAGACGCAGGACATTTTTTTCATGGTCGTTTGATTGAGCTTCGCGAGCAAATTAGTGCTGCTTGGGCAAGCGGGAATTGCCCAAAAATTACTGTTACTTGACTCAAAATAACTTATGACCTAGCATAATTTCGTTCTTCGCTGATAATGGGGAATCCTGGAGCATGCACCGCTTGATTGGCATTGAATTTGGTGCAACCAAGCCAGTAATACCAGCAATGTTACAGGTTTGGCGTGTTTCGGGTGATGTGCGAAAAGTGCGGTAGAGTCGGGCCACTTTTTGGCTTCTCTGCTTATTATGATGCAGTTTCCACGTCAATATCTTTCTTCTGGTGGTTTTTACGCGACCTTTGTGTTCCCGATGTGGAATTTCAGGGCCGCGTTTTTTTATGTGTGTGATGGAAAACACCGGCCTATCTGAGCAGGTTATTGTGCTGTTTCAACTGCAGCGGCTTGACAGTCGAGCGTCTACGTCTTACCATTCCGCGCCTTTTCGAGACAGAACTTTTGGAGTAGTGGCTGAGATGAAAACGTTTAGTGCGAAACCCGCTGAGGTCAAGCGTGACTGGTTCGTGATTGATGCGACTGATAAGACCTTGGGCCGTATGGCGACCGAGATTGCCCGTCGTTTACGTGGTAAGCACAAGCCCGAATATACCCCGCATGTTGATACGGGTGACTACATCGTGGTGATTAATGCTGAAAAAGTCGCGGTCACTGGCAACAAAGCAGCAGCCAAGCAATACCACCGCTATACTGGTTATGTCGGCGGTCTGAAGACCACCACCTTTGAAAAATTGGTGAAAGAAAAGCCGGAGTACATTATCCAAACCGCTGTGAAAGGTATGCTACCCAAAAACCCGTTGGGTCGTGCAATGTTTCGCAAATTAAAAGTGTATGCGGGTGCCGAGCATCAGCACACTGCCCAGCAGCCCAAACCGCTGGATGTTTAATCCTTTACCAGCCTTATAACGAGACGACAAACCATCATGGCAGACAAACAGTACTACAGCACAGGCCGTCGCAAGAGCTCCACTGCGCGGGTGTTCATGAAAACCGGTTCCGGCAACATCACCGTTAACTCGCGTGCGCTGGATGAATATTTTGGTCGCGAAACCTCGCGCATGGTGGTGCGTCAGCCGCTGGGCGTGGTTGATATGCTGGAAAATTTCGACTTCAACATCACTGTCAAGGGCGGTGGTAATAACGGTCAGGCCGGTGCTATTCGCCACGGTATCACTCGTGCGTTGATGGAATACGACGAAACCCTACGCCCTTCGTTGCGTAGCGCAGGACTGGTAACCCGTGACGCCCGTGAAGTTGAGCGTAAAAAAGTGGGTCTGCACAAAGCACGTAAACGTCCGCAGTTCTCTAAACGCTAGACGCGGTGTCGAGTTATCAGGAGAGAGGTGTGCATGGGGGCTGGAAAATCGAGTGGCCTGTTATCTACCCGGTTTTCCTCTGCCGATTGTTGCCGATTGCCCAGGGTATGGTTTTAAGGGTCGGGTAGCGCACTTGGCCCAACCCCAGCCCTGTTCGTTCGATACTGGAAACTCGTCCTGTCCCATTGGGAGATCGTCTAACGGCAGGACAGAGGACTCTGACTCCTCTAATCTAGGTTCGAATCCTAGTCTCCCAGCCACATTTAATAAAGGAAAGGCCCCTCGTTGAGCGGGCCTTTTTTGTTGTTTGTTTGCTTAATATGGTGAGGTGAGTGTTTGTTGTGCCTCTAGTGAGTATTGCACAAAAAACATGCGGTATTACTATTTTGTTGTTGTTTAGCAACAAAATAGTATCTAATTCACAGTTTATGATAGAAAAATGTTGCGCTTTTGCCTAAAGGTGCTATAAATACTGGCGTCGGTAAAGACAGTTTTGAATAAAATTAAATTAAATCATAAATAACTATTATGGAGAGCATCCTCTCATGAATAAAAAATTATTAGCGGTTGCAGTAAGTGCTGCCCTGGTTGCTCCTGCGGCCACTATGGCAGCGGATGCGTTTGTATACGGTCATGCGCAAGTTGAAGTAGCGAACTACTCTGATGAAACTCCTTCGGGAACGCCGCCTGCGTCACAGGGTAAAGATGGTGTGGCGGTTGAAGACAATGCCCGTGGCCGTTTGGGTGTGAAGGCTTCTGAAGACCTGGGTAACGGTCTGAAGGCGATTGCTCAGTTTGAATGGAAGGTGGATACCGCTCAAGGTGGTTTGGGTGCCGATAACCGTGTTTCACAGGTGGGGTTGACCGGCGGCTTTGGTACCTTTGTGATGGGTAACCTGAAATCGCCTTACAAATATACTGGTGGTGTGAAGTATGATCCCTTTGTCGCGACTTCACTGCAAGCTCGTAGAAATGGTGGTATGACCGGAGGTGCTTTGGGCCACAATGGTTTTGTGAATGAGCTGATTGCTTATGCTTCCCCCAAGGGACCTGTGACGGCTTCCATTGGTTATGGGCCGTCCGAGGATGATGGGTTGGTGGTGCTGGATCTCAAATACAGTCAGGGTGGTATAGAGGCTTTTATTGCTTACCTCGATGCGGGTGATCGTCCTAGCGGAGGTATGGCTGGTAACGATTCCGACTATACGGCTACTAAAGTTGGTGGGCAGTGGAAGTCCGGAGCGCATAAGATTTCGGCGCAGTACGAAATGACTGAAGTTACAGATGCTGGTGGAGCCTCTGTTGATCCCACGGTTCTCTTTTTGGGTTACCAAATGAAGATGGGCAAAAACACCTTTGCGCTTCAGTATGGCGACACCGATCATGACGTCTCAGGAATGGATAACACCACTTACATGGCCTTGGGTATCATCCACAAAATGTCCAAAACCACTCGCGTGTTTGGGGGTTATCGTGACACCAGTGATGTGGAAAGCGTTGTGACTATCGGTCTGCGTAAAGACTTCAAGTCTTAAAAAACGTTAAATAATAACAACATTTTTAGCTGTTTATTGAGCGGGGCTTTCGAGCCCCGTTTTTTTATGAGTGCGAAAATGCCAGTTTTTCCCTGGCTTTATTCTCATCACTTGCGTCGGGAAAGGTTTTCGCCCACCATCCGCAGTTGTATTAATACGAATGGTGTCGCATTTACAAATGAATTCACGAAAAGTAAAACGCTGGTCATATCTGTCGTTACTGCTGTTACTGGGAGGGTGTGCCTCAGTTTCGCAACAATCAGATGATCAGCCAATCTACTGGCCCAAGTCGCCAGCTCCGCCGCGTTTTGTGCATGTGGCTACGCTGGTGTCGGGTGAAAGCATCCGCAGAGAAAATGCGGAGGATCGGCTTCTTAAAACATTGACGGGAATTAAAAGTGAGGACCGTGTTTTCACCAAGCCGTTTGGTGTGGCAGCCAAAAATGGTTTGGTGGTAGTGACAGATACGTTGTTACGACAAGGGTTTATTTTCAACCTGCGACGTCAGAAACTATACCCCCTGGGTCGGGTAGGTAAAAAAGGTGTGCTGGTTAAGCCGCTGGGAGTGGCGATTGGTGCGAACAGCCAAATTTACATCGCCGATGCGAGTGCAAAAAAAGTCATTGTCTACGATGCCTTTGGAATGCATCTTAGTGATATTGGTGATTCAGGGGACTTGGATCGTCCTGTTGATGTAGCGGTATCACCGGATGGAAAGCAGGTTTATATCATGGATGCGGGTGGCATCGATAGCAGGCGTCACCGGGTTGTGGTGTATTCCACAGAGGGTGTGAAGCTGTTTGAATTTGGGTGGCGTGGTAGAGGGGTTGGAGAGTTTAATCTGCCGACGCAGGTGGAGGTTGGGCTAGATGGCACGGTCTACGTGTTGGACGCGGGTAATTTTCGGGTGCAGGTGTTTTCAAGCGATGGCCAGTTTCAGCGAGCTTGGGGCAAAGTAGGCCGAAGTTTTGGTGATTTTGCCCGGCCACGAGGCTTGGCGGTAGGGGGGGATGGTAACATTTATGTTTCGGATGCTGCCTTTCGTAATGTGCAGGTGTTTAATCCCAAAGGCGAGCTGCTGCTGGCAATCGGTGGCAAACGACTTCTGGAGCGACCGGGGGAATTGGCGATGCCGGCAGGCATAGCGGTGGATGAATTGCAACATGTTTACATTGTGGATCAGGTTTTTAGGAAGGTTGAGGTGTTGCGTCGGCTGAGCGAGCAAGAGATGGATGTTATTGTTGCCAAGCGGCAGGGTGGCCGGTAGTGCTTGGTTGAATATATACCCATAAAATATTTTTTTAATGTGTAAAAGTGAGTATGATAGCACTTGTTGTACATAAGTAAGATTAAGTAATGTGCAATAGTCAATCTGGAGTTGTGTGAACGGAGTCACACTTTTGCGAAGTGATCTCATGCGTAGATGGTGGAAAAAAGAATGGATGTTAGGGTTGCTGTTTACACATTCTATTGATTTCGTAGAATTTTTCCATTGCGGTGAGATTTTCCCAGTGTTAGTGTCGTTTGTCAGCTCGTTGGATCAGGATGTTGTCAAAAATTGACATCTTGTTGTTAGGCATGCTAAAAAGTATCTTCAGTGAGGGAGAACTTTGTTGTTTGCCTGCGGGTGCTGTAGCAGGCTCCGGGTTTACTACGTAGCAGATAAGCCCGTCTTGGGTTAAACGGTAGAAAAATATTTATTAATTCTCGTGCACGAGACCATATGGGGGTTTCATGATGAAACATTTTGTAAAAACGTCGGTAGCGACAGCAGTGATATTGGGGGCGACTCTGGCGGCTAGTGGGGCACTTGCCAGTGTAGCAGGATCAATCGTTAACACACGTCATAATATGGGGTCAGAAGGGCTGGGTCCTAATACTGCCTCTGCTGCTGACACCGCTGAGATTTGTATCTTTTGTCATACGCCGCATGGCGGTAGTACGACGGATGCGCTAGGTAATAGGGTGGCGGTTCCCTTGTGGAATAAGCTGCTGACTGATCCAGTATTATTTACTACTTACGATCAATTAGGTACGTCTACTCTGGATGCTGCTGTGGGGCAGGTAGGCTCTGTGTCACTGGCGTGTTTGACTTGCCATGATGGTACTCAAGCTATTGATAATGTTATTAATGCCCCGGGTTCTGGCGGTTATTCTGCTGATGGTGGTGACGCTGGTAGCGCAGGTGGTCGGACCTGGACTTGGAATAGCGCAGATAACACCCTGAATGGCGATGGTGCGTTTATAGGTTCTGTAGATACCGGTGGTACTAATATCTGGGCGATTGGTACGGATCTGACTAATGATCACCCGATAAGCATGCAGTATGGAGGTGGTGGTTATTCAGCAACGAACCCGGAGGGTTTCCATTTTACCGGCACTTTAGCCGCTACTCGTGACCAAGATTTCGAGCCTGCACTTCAAATTGGTAGCGGAGCGCGTTGGTATGTGGATAATAATTTGGTGGTTGCTCCTGGTGAGACACTGACTGACGGTTTCGATAAATGGGATTTCAAACTGTATACGCGTGATACTTCCACTGGAATGCAAACTTCAGCGAATCTCGCAGAGTTTGCGGGTCAGGACGAACCGTTTGTAGAATGTGGTTCCTGTCACGATCCACATTTTCAGACCACAACCTTTCTGCGTATGGATGGTGCGACCGACTTGGGAGGTGGTAATCCTTCCCCGGCGGGTTCTGACCAGTCCAATGCGGGTAGTCGTGTTTGTTTGGTATGTCATACCAAGTAAGCTGACCTGGTTTTTGATCTAGGGTAGTGGGCTGGCAGCCTAGCGGTGACGCTTGGGCTGCCAGCTTTTTTTATGGGGTCTTGAAAATAGCGCCGTCATGCGTTTGTTGAATTATGTTGCAATAACAAGAAACAAGGTGAAAAAAAGAATGTTTATGATGCGTGTTCTGATTTTGTGGTGTGGGCTTTTCTTCTGGGTGGGTGAAATTTCCGCTGCGCCGCAACAGGTTGCAAGCACAGTTGCGAAAGAAGAAGGAGGAGAGGAGCCGCAGGCGTTGGATTATATCGCTATTGTGAATGGGCAGAAAGTGTCTATGGGGCAGTATGTTTCCGCGTTACGCATAGGGATCAGGGAGCGTTTTTATCATGGTAAAGTTGAAGAGGAAGAGGCAAAGAAATTCCGCAAGGAAGTTGCTGATGAGCTTGTTGAAAGGGCTTTGCTGGTTCAGGAGGCCAAGCGCCGCAAATTAAAACCTGATGCCGATGAAGTTGAGGCCGGCGTGCAGGCCTTTGATGTAAAGTTTCAGGATGACCCTGAGTGGGCCAAGGCGCGCGATAAGGTGTTGCCTGAGTTGCGGGAAAAATTGACTGATGACAGTCTGGCTGAGGTCATTAAGCTCTCTGTAACATCGGTGGACGTGTCATCTGAGAGTGAGCTGAGAAAATATTATGAAGAACGCAAAGATTTGTTTACGACTCCAGTGCGTAACCGGGTTTCGCTGATTCTGTTACGAGTGGACCCTTCCTCATCTTCCGATGTATGGAAACAGGCCAGTGATGAAGCGACGTCAATCGTTGAGCGTATCAATGCAGGTGCTGATTTTGCGGAGCTGGCGAGGATTCATTCCAGTGATAAATCTGCCGAAAATGGTGGTGATATGGGTTTTGTGCATTTAGGCATGTTGGGAGAAAATGCAGAAAAAGTGTTGGCCATCATGGAGCCGGGTGAGGTTTCTGCCCCGGTAGTGTTATTGGAGGGTGTGTCTATCTTTCGGCTGGAAGAGCGTACACCCCCTGTGTTGAATACTTTTGACTCGGTGAAAGAACGTGCGCAAAGACTGTATCAGCGGGAGAAGGGGGAGGAAGCATGGAAGGCACTTTTGGTGCATCTGCATGCGGGTGCAAAAATTACTGTTAATGACGCCCCTTGGCGATGAGTTTGCGCCAGTCTGGCGGCTAACATATACTGCTGGATTATAAAAATAAGCATAAGTATGGGGTGCCGCTTGTGGATAAAACTTGCGCGCGCGCCAAGATATTTTGGGTGTGTTATCTGAATCATAGAGCGGGGGGCTTCGTGTGTTAAGTGCGGGTGAATGGTGAAAGCCTGTTTGTCCTCATTTAGCGCGAATCAGATTTATATGGTGTCGAGCGGCATTATTTTGCGGCGACAGGGGTGGTTTGCTGTCGTTTTGGGACTTTCTGTGTTGTCAGAAGCGCATGCTGCTTTTGGTGGCTTGGTGCCTTTGGCGTATTCTGGACAGGTTGCTTACAACTACAATTACATTGAAAGTGCAGGGAGCCAGTCCGAGTCAACAAGTTTGTTGTTCGGTTTGAATGCAGCAGGTTATGTCTGGCGGCCCTGGTTTGCGACTACATCCTTGGCGCTAAATGTTGGTTTGTCGAGCACGGAGTCTACGTCTGGCAGTACAGAGGGAACGGTAGGTACTGGTAATTTTTCATTGGGAGTATTTCCCCAGAGTCGCTTTCCTTTTTCCATAAGCTATACCAGAACGGATAGCCGTTCTCAGCAGTTCCAGGATATATCCCAAATTTCAGGTAACAGCAGTTTTCGTGTGACCCGACTCACTTTGCGCCAGAGTTACCGTCCGCGGGCATATAACCAGCTGTATAATGGCTGGTATGGTTCCACAAAGTATAATGGGGATTCTTTTGGTTCAAGCAATGTGGTTTATGGTTTGGATTATCAGTTGCGTGTTCCACAGCAAACCTTAACTGTGAGTATGACCCACTCGGGTTCGCGATCTCGGGGTATGGCGGGCGAGTCAGACGTAGATGTTGTGTCGCTTGGCCATGTTTATACGCCGAGCGCAGAGCTGGGAGTAAATAGCTTGGCTTCATACGTGGAAGTTAACCCTGCTAGACGTAGTATTAGGTCTATTAATTCCCAAGCGGCGAGTTCGTTTTTCTGGCGACCAGAGTATCGTGCGGTCAGGGTGTCGGGTGGTGTTCGGTTAAGTGAAAACAAGAGCGAGGGGGTGTCTACAGCAGTTTCCCGGAGTTTTAGTACAAACCTGAGTTTGGGATACCAACTTTCTCGTTCGTTAAGTATGAATGCAGGGGTGTCCTTGGGTGCGTCTGATAGCGGGAATACTCAAACGCTATCAACATCGCAGACGGTGAGTCTGTCGTACTCCGGTGGGCATAGACAGTGGAAAGGGTATTCGTATTCCTGGCAGTGGAACATGGGTGTGTCGAACGCGACAACAGAAACAGAAACAGAAGTAGAAGAGACTATAGAAGAAGTTATAGAAGAGACTGGTGACACTTTGTCTGACTCTACGGATCGTCAAAACATCTCCTCGGGTATTGGTCATAACTTAGGCAAATCGTGGGCGCTGAGCTCAGCGAGTTCTCTGGCGACGACTTTTTCGCAGTCCGCTTCTGGTAGTGTAAATAGTGCGGCTGATAGCGCGGCAACCCAAGGCTTGAATCACGGGGCAAGTCTCAGCTGGAGTTCGCGTGGGGGTCGAGGAACAACATATGTCAGTGCTCGCCTAAACGATTCTCGGGGCTTTGGTGACACAAATACTGTGTTTAACAGTTTTGGTCTGAATTACAATACAAATATTACCATTAACCGTCTTAGCAGCATGACGGGCAGTGCCAATTATCAGGTGACTCAAAGTGAGTCAACGGACGTTGTGGGAGTGGAGGCGTCGAGTGGGTCGAGGAGTCTTTCTGGGAGTGTGTCGTACCGTAATAATCGCCCATTTGGAATTTATAATCTTATTTTTACGTCCAACTTGCAGGGTGGTAAACAGATTGCTAGCGTTACGCCAACATCAACTTTACGCTGGGAGGGGACGTTTCGCTATAATTTGGGTTTGCTATCAACCTCATTGAGTTTTAGGGCGTCAGAGAATGCGGGTGGGAATATTACAAAATCAATGAATTTTCAGGCTACCCGTAGTTTTTAATGTAGGGTAGTATGTGCGCTGCATGTGAGATAATAAAATCACATTCGGCATGTGCTTGGTTTTTTTGGTGAATTTATGGAGGGAGGCTCTATGTTCAAGTCAGCGATGGTCGGCTTGTTGAGTATGTTTGCAGTTCTGATGTTGCCGCAGGCGGCGCAGGCAGAATATGCCGATGTAGTTATCAACAATTATGCTGATGCGGCGGGTATGCGTCCGGTAGTTTTTCCACACTGGTATCACCGTATTCGTTTCCGCTGCAAAGTTTGCCATGCGGATCTTGGTTTTAAATTCAAAGCCGGCGGCAATAAAATCACCATGGCGAAGATCATTGATGGTAAGTTCTGCGGAGCTTGCCACAATGGTGAAATTTCATGGTCAGTTGAAAATTGTGGTATGTGTCATTCGGGGGTACAGGGTATGCCAACGCAAATTCACGGTAGTACCGTACAGCGATTGGTTGCGCCAACGTACAAGTCTCTGGGTAAGCCAGCTAAATAACGACGAATTAAGGGGGAGGATAAAATGAAAACAAAATACTTCTTCTTGGGCGTACTGGCGATGACGGCTTTATTGGTCGTTGGTTTTAATGCTCAGGCAGCTCAAGCGCCTTTAAAGGCAGTTAAATCGGCCAAGGGTAACGTAAGTGGGGCAAATATTTTTAATCGTCTGCTGAAGAAAGATATACAGCGTAATGCAGCACCGGCTGAAGATGGCATCCATGATCCTGCGAATGATGGTACGCATGTATTGCAGCCGCCATTAATTGCGTACGACGGTTTACCGACTAGTGAGTTTGGTAATTACGTGGACTGGGTGAAATCATTGGATGATGGTCTGCTGAAACCACGTTATGATCTTTCTGATCCTACCGTGGAGCCATTGGTGATGGATTTGGACATCATTCGTGAAGTGAAGGCGTCGATGCCTGATGTGGTATTTCCGCATAAACCACACACCCAGTGGTTGCACTGCTCCAATTGTCATCCAAAAATCTTCATCCCGCAACGCAAGGCTAACGTGATTAGTATGTCGGCAATTTTGTTGGGGCAGAAATGTGGTGTGTGTCATGGCAAGGTATCTTTCCCGATTACTACAAAGTCGTGTACCAAGTGTCATTCCAAGCCAAAACCAGCTGACTGGAAGCCACCGAAGAGTGAGGCTAGCCTGAAGAACCCATGGCGATAACTTTTGTTGCAGTGATTAATTGTTGAAAGACTTAATGTTGTAAAACCGAGATGCGGTGCAGATAAATTTCTGTGCCGCATTTTGGTGTTTTGTATTGCTTTTTACGCGTCAGCGATTTCATCAACTTTTAGTTGTATTCTTGAAGGTGGTTCAAAATGTCAAAGCCCTGCGCTAAAACTGTATTGTTTTTCTATATGACAGCAGTGTTGAGTTTGGTGGCTTGCGGCGGTCAAGCAGTCAAATCTGAGAGAGATACCATTGTTGATGCGGCAGAATCAGCAGCCGTAGAAAAAAGTGAGGTAACTCAGGAAATCGCTGTTGAGAATAAGTCGGATTCTCTGGTCGAGCTTATGCCACAAAAGCAAGGGGATGAACCAGTGATTGAGATGGAACCCATTCCTGCTACAAAAACTCTGGGTAAAGTGAAAGAAAATTCGTTGATTGTGGGAAGGGAAGAAAAATCAGCAGCTGATGTTTCTGTTATCGAAAAACAGGTTGTTGACTCAGTGACGCCAAACACGACTGAGCCAATGGTTGCGTCGGTGGCAGTGACACCTGAATCGGAAAAAAAGACGCTACCAATTTCCTCAGGACCACACCATTTTGTAGTCACTGTTGGCCCCAAAAAACCTAGCCATCCTGCGTATGGTAAGGGACACGCTATGGGGTTTTTAGTGAATGGTGTTTCGGGCAAAGAACTGGTAGTTGAGCGTGGGAAAATCTACACATTTGAAATTGCCACCGATCAAAAACACGATGTGTATCTGTCGACAAAAGCGGTTGGCTGGGGTGGCGCACCTTTTGCGGCAGGTGTGGAAGGGGCGTACACCTATAAAGGCAAAATGACGCTTAAAGCAAATAAAGAGACGCCAGACCAATTGTTTTATGCTTGTCGCAACCATCCTTACATGGGGGGTGTGGTACATATTGTAGACAAGGGACAGAAGATTGACATCAAACAGCAAACTGCTGCGACCAAAGCAACAGGGGGGGCTGTATCCACAAGAACAGAGACGGTCACTCTGTCCAAAGTTAAGCAAAAATTGATGTTTGCTGAAATGATGCTGGGCGCGCAAGGCACGAAGCGTGTGTTGGCCAGCGAGAATGACAAAGCGAAACAGTTGGTTGCTGCGGCAAAGAAAAAGTTGGATGAAGGGCGCGAGCAGTCTTCGGCAGGCGCATTGCCCGAAGCACTGGTTCTGGCTAATCAATCACTGAAAATGTTAAGCGAAGCGTCGCGTTTGGTTCCGGGTGATGAAGAGATCGCACAGCAGGCAGAAAACTACAAAACTACATTGGCGGAAATACAAGATTACCAAAAATCATATCATGACAATATTAAGCGCATGGAGAAAAGCGGCGGCGTAGCCGATGATGCCAAGCTGGATGAGAAAAAGTTGGCAACTACATTAGCGCAAGCGAAGAGCTTGGCGGAAAAGAAAGATTATGTGCGCGCTAATAAATTGTTACAACAGGCTCGAACCACAATTACCGGTGCATTGCACAAAATTCTGGACTCTAAAACGATTGTGTATGATCTGAAGTTTGATACGCCAGCGGATGAATACGATTATGAATTAATGCGTTTTGGGGGGTATGAAGAGCTGATACCTGTGGCTATTGAAGCTAAAAAACCTGCTCCAGGAGCAATTAAGTTGATGGAAAGTTTCTTGAATAAGGCACGCAGTCGTCGTGATGAGGCTGTTGCAAAGGCGGAGGCTGGTGATTATCCAATGGCGATTGCGATGCTTTTACAGGCGACCAAAACTGTGCGACGGGCGTTGCGTATGGTGGGTGTGTCACAATAAGCGGGCTGAGTTTTAACCTGCTCTTGTGTGAGTATTCACAAACTGTTGATCTACATGACAAATTAGTGTCTTGTGATCTGCATGCACGATCACTTGCGGGATCTAGGTTATAATTCATTCATCATTATTGAAAAGTAATAAGGCAATGCGTAATTCAGAGTTAATAAAATGGGTTCGATGTGTGGCGTTGCTTGCGGGTGCCACATTTATTTCAGTTAGTGTGTACGCAGAAGAGGGTGGTGGTCATTATCAGCTGCATGGTGATGTGGTACCCATAGCTGAAGATGGGATTCATGATCCGGAAAATGCTGCAACTAACACGCTACAGGCACCTGTAGAGGCGATGAAAGATTTCCCCCGGGATGCGCGTGGCGTTATCAATTGGGTGGAAACTCTGAATGATGGGCTGATTGCTCCACGCACGGGGTTGACTGGCACGGAAAAAATGCATTCTGTGGATTTTGATGTCATTTTCAAAAATACTGCATCCATGCCTTATGTACGTTTTCCACATTTGCCGCATACTCAGTGGCTCACCTGTAAAAATTGTCACCCCGGTATTTTCTTGCCGCAACGGGGGGGGAACTTTGTCACTATGGCGTCGATTATTGAGGGCGAATTTTGTGGTGTCTGTCACGGTAAGGTGGCTTTTCCGCCGTTGCAATGTAATCGCTGTCACAATGTAGCCCGCGAAAATGTCGGGTTACGTTAGTCTCTTCGCATCACGCGCATTTCTCTTTTTGGTGTTAGCGGGCACGCTGGCAGCTTGCAGTGTTGCGGAAATGGAAAAATTTGCGCTTGAAGGCGATGATCTGACAGAGGCCTCTAAACCTAAGCGTGATACCGGGCTTTCACAAAAAGTGGGCGCAAAATTGCTTTCTGCCGAAGCCATTATCAGTGGTGGGCGTCGCTCTTATAAAGGTTTTTCCGGGCAGTTTGGTCGGCTACTGATTGGTGAGGCCGATGAAATCAGGTTGCAAAATCCCGTTGCCGTCGGCGGCGTAGACGGTATGTTGTATATTGTCGATGCTGAGCCGAAAATTGTTTATAAGTATGATCTGGTCACCAACGAGATTGAACCTCTTGGGGAAATAGCGACACATTTTCAAGGTGATCCCGGCAACATTTATGTTGCCAAAGACCGCTCGTTTTATATTGTGGATTCTGTGGGTCGGAAGGTATTGCATTTCAGTGAGCACGGTGAGCTGCGTACCACCTTTCAGGATCTCTCTAACCTTTCGCGCCCCATTGATGTAATCGTAAACGAAAAAACCGGTGATGTGTTGGTAGCGGATGGTTCATTCAGTCATATAGTTGTGTTTAATAATATGGGTAAAGCGATTAATGCTATCGGTCAGCGTGGTACGGGAGTGGGCCGCTTTCGAGCGATAACTTTTATGACTAGCGGTGCAGATGGATTGTACATACTGGACCGGCTGGAATTACCGGTACAGGTGATCAGTTGGCAGGGAGACTACCATTATTCGTTTGGTGAGTCTGAATTGTTATACCCTAGCGCTATTGCAGTCGATAAAGATCAACGTGCATTTATCGCTGATCGCTCCAGCAATAACATTTTGGTTTATCAGGATGGTCAATTGATCATGACCTTTGGTACCAGTGGTTCGGCACCGGGGCGTTTTCGTTTGATTACCAGTTTATGGGTAAATGGTAACCTGTTATATGTTGCTGATAGCCTTAACCGGCGTGTACAAGTGCTTCGTATTAATCCGTCTGCGGCGTTGCCGGTTATTCCGGGGGGCTGATAGCATGCGGATAAATTTTTTTGCCATTCTGTTGTCGTTATTCGTAGCATTGGTGCTTACAGGGTGTGGTGAAACGCGCCATTTGCTGCGTTACGATAAACCTGCCGAGGAAAAAGTTTGGCCTCCACTGCCGGATAAGCCACGTTTTCGCTATGTTGGTCAATTGGTGGGGGAAAGCAATCTCTTCGCTGTAGATGATGGCGGCACTGGCGCAGCTATCGGGCGGTTTTTCAAAGCTCTGGTCGGTTTGGGTGAAGGAGCGGGCAATGTGCGTAATTTGCTGCGCCCACAAAGCGGTACTGTTGATGCGACAGGGCGTATTATTGTCACCGATGCTGGTAGACAGGCTTTGTTCGTGTTTGATTTAAAGCTTGGAAAAATGGACGTTTGGCGGGGGGCGACTGCGGATTTCAATTTTGTGTCACCGGTGGGTGTTGCAACGGCGAAAAATGGCGATGTTTTGGTGGCTGATTCTGAGCTGCGTCGAGTGGTTCGTCTGGATAGCGAAGGCAATCCGAAGGGGACGTTTGGTTTTGAAGACCTGGAACGTCCAACAGGGCTGGCAATTGATGCCAAAAGTGGCCGTGTTTTTGTCGCCGACACGGGGGAACACAATATTAAGGTATATTCCGATGCGGGTAAGTTAGTGCAGGTGATTGGTCAAATTGGCACTAAGCCCGGCGAATTTAATGCACCGACGCATATCAGTTTTGTGGGCGACCGACTATATGTTACTGATACTTTTAATGCCCGAGTACAACTTTTTGATTCAAATGGAAAATTTATTCGTGCTGTTGGCTCGCGAGGGTTGTATTTAGGCAATTTGGTGCGGCCGAAGGGGGTAACAGCAGATAGTTTGGGGAATATTTATATTGTTGAATCATTCCATGATTATTTGCTAATATACAATAAGGACTCTCGGTTTTTGATGCCTATTGGTGGTTCCGGTTCTGGTATCGGGAAGTTCTATTTACCCGCAGGGGTTTGGTCTGATCAGCAGAATCGTATTTATGTTGCAGACATGTATAACGGACGGGTGGTTGTGTTTCAGTATCTTTATGAGCAGGGACAACAACAAGATGGTGCTTTTGGTGTGAGACCTACGAGTGAGGCTTCTACAGGCGGACAGGAAAAATAGGGCATATGTGGCGACATTGATACGCAAGAGCAGAAAAAAGAATAAAGAAAAGGATAACAGGAGTCGAAAAAGGATAACAAGAATTGAAAAACTAAAAATTTGAAGTGCTAGGAGTAGATGTGCGAAACAAAGAGGTTGTGATTGTGAGTATATTGCTGCTTCTATTCACGGCGGTGTGGGTATCACCTGTGTCAGCTGGCCGTATTTCCGATATTCGTAATACCAAACACAATTTTTCGGATTTTGTGACGCCAAATATTCTGGGGGTCGGTGATACCCGTACGGTGAAAGCGACAGAAGAGGCGGAAATTTGTGTTTTTTGCCATACCCCACACGGTGCCAATCAGTCCGAAGGGCCGCTCTGGAATCGTGCGATTCCACCCAGTTCCTCGTATACCGTTTACAGTTCAAGTTCTATCGATTCCTCGATTGAACAGCCCAACGGAGCATCAAAACTATGCCTTTCCTGTCACGATGGCAGTATTGCCATCGGCAGTGTGCGGAATAGCAGTGGTAGTGGTGGATTCCAGTCAACAGCCATCAGCATGACAGGTACCGGTAGTGGTGGAGTGATGCCATCGGGTGAAGGTAATAATACGGGCTATACTCGTTTTCTGGGTAACGATCTGAGCAATGATCACCCCATTTCGTTGACTTATAATCAGGCATTGTTCAATGCTGATGGTGAAATGCGTGATCCGACAGAAAGTCCGATTCGTGTGCGAGGCTTGACCCCGCGGCCGCAACTTCAGGATATTCATTTACAACCTGCCGTGCGCAATGCGCCAACTCCCGATAATGGTCAGGTGCAGTGTATCAGCTGCCATGACCCGCACATCCGCGATACCACGGATGAAAACATCAAATTTTTGCGATTAAATCGTTTGCAAAAAGCCCCGCCTGATGGTTCCGATAATTTCTTGCCAGCAACGGACATTATTTGTTTGGCATGCCACATTAAGGCGGGTTGGGAAGGCTCGGCGCATGCTCAGCCTAGTGTGGCTAATGAAATTTACACCAATGCTGCTGCTGATGTGCGTGAATTTGCACAAGGTACTGCGGTGTGGCAGACGGCCTGCTTGGCTTGCCATGATACGCACACAGTGCAGGGCTCGCGTCGCCTGTTACGTGGCGGAACGGACGGTAGCACGTTGACTTCAGCCAGTGGTTATACAATCAAAGCGGGTGACGGTAATTATTCCATAGAGGAAACCTGCTTTGCTTGTCACTCCAGTGACGGCGGCACACTTACTTCGCAGGGTATGGGCACTGAAGTGCCGGATATTAAAGAGGATTTTACTAACATGCCTTTTCGCATGCCGATCCGTAGCGAGGAGCAAGCGGCAGGCATGGAAATGCATGATATTGGTAGCACAGGTCAGGATACCCAGGAACTGAATCAGCGCGGCAAGGATTTTATTGAGTCTCGCGCCAACCTGGGCAAGATCAGCATGGGAGGTTCTCTCAATAATCGCCATGTGGAATGTACGGATTGCCACAATCCGCACCGGGTTACCCGACGAAGACAATTTAATCAGGATAATCTTGGCGGTACGCTGGACGCAGCGGGTACTCATAACCATGATAACGCGAACCCGCACACCAATATTGCTTCCGGTGTGTTGCGCGGCATGTGGGGTGTGGAGCCGGAATATTCGGCTAATAACAGCTTCCATGTTAAGCCCGTGAACTTTACGATCAAGCGAGGCGACCCGGGTGCCAATGGTTCCACTGAGGTCACCCAGCCTTATGTAACCCGCGAATATCAGATTTGCCTGAAGTGTCATTCTACTTATGGTTATGACGAGCCACCAGAGCTGGGAGCCAGTCCGGTGACCACACCACGAGGCGTCAATGGTATGACCCAGTACACCGATCAGGCACGGGAATTTAATTCACCCGCCTCGCATGCTGGTGAACCTCGTAGCGTGGGTACAGATGGTGGCGCGGGTAATAACAATGATTTTACCTGGAATACCAATAACCACCGTGGCTGGCACCCGGTTATGCAACCCACTGGGCGCACTCCCGCTGCGCGTGTTATGTACAACGGGGAGAACTGGATCAGTCCCTTTAACAATGCCGTGGGTACCCAAACCATGTATTGCACTGATTGCCATGGTTCTAATACCAACGCAGGTACCGTTGATCCTGATCCCGGTCAGGAAAATGGTCCGGTGTGGGGGCCGCACGGTTCCACCAATTACTTCCTGCTCAAGGGCGATTGGAGTGGTAATGCACCCGGTTCACCAGAAAATGACTTCACCGGTCGACCGGGTACCGGTGATAATGATAGTGGTAACGATGCCACTACCCATCTGTGTTTCAAGTGTCACCGGTACGAGCAGTATGCGAGTCCCTCAGGAGCATCGCGGGCCAGCGGGTTTTCTGGAATGGGATGCATGTGTCTTGGCATGGGTGGCATGGGTGGAGGGGCTAATTTCCATCGGCTGCATGCCACTCGCGTGACTAATTTTCGCTGTACTATGTGTCATGTGGCAGTACCGCATGGCTGGAAAAACAAGAACTTCCTGGTCAACCTTAACGACGTGGGTGAAGAGGCTGATTTCCCGATTGGCTCCAGCAATGAAGTGCGCAACAGTATCACTAATGGTTATGTGCAGGGTCCCTATTACAATCGCGCGGTGCTGAAAGTTCGCAGCTTCGCGCGAAGTGGCAGCTGGAGTGCGAATAATTGTGGTTCCATTGGGGTTAGTGGTAATGGTGCTGTTGGTGTGAGTTGGATGGTTGGTGGGGGTATGGGAGGTATGGGTGGTGGGGGAGGGGGTGGCGGCTCGGAGGCTTGCGGCAATATACCTTGATTCTGACAAGTCCTTAACTTGATTTAGCCTTTTATTATTTCAGTGCTATAGCCTGGGTTTCGCGTATACAGCACCCTTTTGTGTGTCTTTGGGCAAAAAATTATCGACCATGAAAATACTGTTAGGCTTACTCTTATTACTGCTATGCGGCTCAGGCTTAACTGTTCCGGTGTTGGCCGCTGAGCGCGTGCGCTTTGCGTACACTACTAATGATGTAGATGCCAGCCTGGCGCGTTATTCAATCAATCCTGATTCGGGCCAATTGCGGTTCATCGATTATTTGCCATTGGGGAAAAACACACCGGAGGCGGTCATTGATCCTTCCGGGAATTATCTGTTGGCACTGTCGCAGTCCATTAATCGTTTGTTTGTGTATCGCATTGATCACCGGAATGGTGCATTGATTCCTGTGTCGGGTTCTCCTTTTGACGTAAATGGTGCAGCGCCCTTTAATATTGCCTTTCATCCGAGCGGCCGTTTTTTCTATATTGCGCTACGTTTCAGCGGTGTGGGGGCCTATGCTTTTGACCCTATGAGCGGCGCGGTAAGCGTTTTGCCGGACTCACCTTACCCAGCTCAGGAGCGTACCCGCGCAGTCGCGCTGACACCCACCGGGCATTTTCTTTATGCGCTGAATGCCTACGTTAGCACAATCTCTGCTTTTAAAGTGGATGCGCAAACGGGGGCGTTGAGCCCTTTGTCTGGTTTCCCGATTTCTGTCGGGAAGATGGGTGAACATAACTATCAGTATTTGAGTCAGGATGTTCCAGCAACGGCTGGGGCTGTGCCTTATCACATGTTGATTGAAGCGCAAGGACAGTTTGTACTGGTCGCAAATCTGGCCGGTGGAACCATTAGTGTATTTCGTATTCATTCAGATTCGGGGCAATTAAAGGAGGTGAAAGGCAGTCCATTTTTTGCCGGGTTCAATCCCCACAGCATTGCTCTGCATCCAAATGGCCGATTTGTTTATGCAATACGTGGCCGGGATAGTGTTATCGAAGTGCTGGAGTTGAATGCCAAGACGGGAGAATTGACTCAAACATCAGGTTTTCCTTACGAAACCGGTGGACAGGGACCGGCAGAGATTGTGTTTACTGACCAGGGACGGCGTGCCTACGTCATTAACTGGGATTCTAATGACGTTGTACAGCTGGATGTGAGCACTGATACGGGGGCACTGACCGTACGTGAAGTAGTAAAAACACGCTCAGGCCCCTGGTCTTTTGTGCTCGCAAAGAGTGACAAAGCCTTGCCCGTACGTACGTCGTTTTTTACTGCACTGGGAGAGAAAGGGTTGGCCCGGGCGAATGGCAGCGATTTGTCCGCTGTGCAACCGCAATTGGTGGCAGGGGCTGTGAGTACGCTGGCTGCTGGCCCCAAACAAGGCCTGGTTTATGTTATAGATTCACTAACAGACTCACTCACCGCTTTGACTCTGAACGAAGCAGGCGATATGAAACTCATCACTAATGGGCGAGTGGCGACGGGAAAGAGTCCCAGTGACGTGGCCATTGACCGCAATGGTTGGTATGCCTATGTTACCAACGCGGGTGATAACACGATGTCGGTGTATTATATTGATGAAAAAAGTGGTCAGCCTAAGCCAGTAAAAGGTTCGCCGTTTAATACTGGTAAACAACCGACATTTATCAGCCTTGACCCGGCGGCACGTTATGCCTATGTCGTCAACACGGGTGACAATACGGTCTCAGTGTACCGCTATCGCTCCAATCTCACACCACTGGTCTTTGAAACGGTTTATTATGGCTCGCCTTTTGCCACTGGCAAGGCACCAGCAGGTATCGCGATTGATCCCACCGGGCGTTATGCCTATGTGGCCAATGCTGGCTCCAATGATGTTTCTGCGTATCGAATTCATCACCAGACCGGTGCTCTGTCAGGCTTGCCGGGTTCGCCGTTCAAGACGGGTCAGAAGCCGCAGTCACTTTTGGTACATCCCAATGGTCAGTGGTTATTTGTAGCGAATCATGATTCTGCTGATATCAGCGTATTTCGTATCGAAACGTCACTGGGGGCGCTGGCAGATATCGACAAAGTGTTGAAGTTGCCATTTAAACCCGGACGTTTACAATGGGATTCTGCCGGCCAGAGACTCGTGGTATTGGCGGATGACGGTACAAAATGGCTGACGATTTCACTGGATGCCCAAACAGGGGGGCTCACTCGTATGAGCGAAAAAACCCTGAAAACCCGAGTTCTGGATTTACTCATCATGTCTCGCCCCTGATACTGTTGCTGGACTGCTTAATACTTTTAGGTATTGACTCTCCGGCCTATTCTGCGTATTTTCCGCATAGCTCTTGCGCAGGATCGTTCTGTTGCGAGATCAGTGTCGCCCACGGACGGCCCCCCTCTCTGCAAGGGTGTGCTGGCTGCAAGGGTGTGCTGAACGGAATGGTGCTACCGCACTGGTTTTTGCCCGCCGGTAAATTACCGTGTTTACACAGCACGGCCTGATTTTGCTGATGGTGTTGGTCCGTATTGCGTTACAAATTAGTCGCATAGCGATACGTTGCAGTTATAACCAAAATGACTTTCCAGTCCATAGAGTCAATAGTGGTTGAGCCTCAATCTTTTTGTCGTTTGATAATGACGATTAGTGGTGGGTGAAAGTACATCGTACTATTTTTGGTGATGTAGCAGAAAAGTTGAGGGAACAATATGAAGCGCTACCGGCTAACCGTTTTTGCCATTCACTGGGTTGTTGTTTTTGTCATTGGCGTAGGAAATAGCTGGGGCGGTTCCATGCCCTCTGGCCGTGTTTCCGACATCCGCAACACCAAGCATAACCTGAGCACCTTCCCCAGCAGTGGAGAAACCCGCAACGTCCAGGCCAATGACGGCGAAGCCGAAATCTGCGTCTTCTGCCACACCCCTCACGGCGCGAATACAGCCGCCGCCCCGGGTCCGCTGTGGAATCGCAACCTTTCCAGTGCCACCTACGACACCTACAACAGCGGTTCGCTGGACGCCACTGGTGCCGG
>VAPK010658682.1_pt1 | contig 22404 bp, 19 predicted proteins | sample 3395031 | NCBI WGS metagenome assembly VAPK01 (sample SAMN08290443, study PRJNA428436) | hydrothermal vent metagenome | isolation source: Deep-sea hydrothermal vent chimney 1 | place: Pacific Ocean: Juan De Fuca Ridge
CTGCACTTTATAAAGCAAAAACTCCTTTTTTTGATTCATTAATTGAAAATTATCCTAATGCCAGTTTACGAACAGATGGTTTACATGTGGGTTTACCGGAAGGGCAAATGGGAAATTCTGAGGTTGGGCATATGAATCTGGGTGCTGGAAGAATTGTTTATCAAGATTTTGTAAAAATTAATAAAGCTGTCGCGGATGGTTCTATAGCTAAAGAAAAATCTTTGGTTGATGCATTTAATTATGCCAAAAAGAACAATAAAAAAGTCCATTTTTTAGGCTTGCTTTCAGATGGAGGAGTACATTCTCATATGAACCATATTAAAGGATTGATCAAAGCTTCCAATGAATTTGGATTAGATCAAGTTTACTTACACGCTTTTACAGATGGCAGAGATGTAGATCCTAAATCGGGAAAAGGATTTGTTGAGGATATAGTTCAATATATGGGCAAAACCACAGGAAAATTAGCAACTATTTGTGGTAGATATTATGCCATGGATAGAGATCAGCGTTGGGAACGCATCAAACTGTCTTATGATGCCATGGTAAACGGAATTGGTGAAAAATCACATGACGGAGTTAAGAGTATGCAAACCAGCTATGACCAAGGTGTAACCGATGAATTTGTAAAACCAATCGTTATGATTGATGAAAGTCAAAATCCGGTGGCAATCATTGAAGAGGGAGATGTTATTATCTTTTTTAATTTTAGAACAGACCGGGGGAGGCAATTGACCCGTGTTCTAACACAAGAAAATTTTCAGGAATTCAATATGCATACTATTCCATTGCATTATGTAACCATGACCAATTATGACAATTCCTTTAAAAATATTTCTGTAATTTACCCTAAAGATAATCTGCATCACACTTTAGGAGAAGTTTTAGAAAAGAACCATAAAAAACAAATTCGAATAGCAGAAACAGAAAAATACCCTCATGTTACTTTTTTCTTTTCAGGAGGAAGAGAAAAAGAATTCGATGGTGAAAAACGATTATTATGCCCTTCACCAAAAGTAGCAACTTACGATTTACAACCCGAAATGAGTGCAAAAGATATCGAGGAAGCCATTGTACCTGAGTTAGAAAAACAAGAAGCCGACTTTATTTGTTTGAATTTTGCAAATACCGATATGGTTGGGCATACCGGAATAATGGAGGCAGCTATGAAGGCTGCAGAAGCTGTTGACCATTGTTTAATGCATGTTGTTCAGACGGCTTTATCAAATAATTATACCAGTATTATAATTGCAGATCACGGTAATAGTGAAACGATGATCAATGAAGATGGAACACCAAATACAGCACACACAACCAATCCTGTTCCAATAATATTAGTAGAGAAAAACAAAGAAAATGATATTAAAAATGGAGTTCTTGGAGATATCGCACCAACAATACTTGATTTAATCGAAATAAAGCAACCCAAGGAAATGACACGAAAATCACTTTTAGTAAAATCCTTTGTTTGATAAAATATAAAATTAAATAATTTAAAAGATAATGATCAATTTTACGTTTGAATAATAAGATCTAACTAATAGTTTATTATTTTATTTATTCGTTAGATTTGATAAATACAAATTAAAAAAAATGCTACCAAAAAATTCTTTATTAATAGCTGTTGATTTCGATGGAACAATCGTTGAAGATGAATATCCAAAAGTGGGACCGGCAAAAATTTTTGCTTTCGATACCTTACTTGAATTACAAAAAAAAGGTCATCGGTTAATCTTATGGACCTACAGGTACGGAGACCGTTTGCAAGATGCTGTTGATTTTTGTTCTAAAAATGGTTTGGAATTCTATGCGGTAAACAAAAGCTATCCGGAAGAGAAATACGATGGAGCGATAAGTAGAAAGGTAAATGCAGATGTTTTTATAGACGACCGAAATGTTGGCGGGCTATTGGGATGGGGTGAAATTTACCAACAGCTTTTAAAAACCGAAAAACCGAAAGAGCATAAAATTAAAAAAGGTTTATTTGGCTTTTTTAAAGGTTAGTATTTTAATATTAATTTTTTAAAACTTTTTTCTCAATGTCTTCTCTATGTGAAGGATGAGCTATTTTTATTAAGGCCTTCTCTCTTTTTTCTAAAGTTTTACCATATAAATTTGCTACACCGTATTCGGTAACCACATAATGTACATTTGCCCTTGTAGTTACAACACCTGCTCCTTTTTTTAAATAAGGTACAATTCTGCTAATTCCACTTTTTGTTGTAGAAGGCAATGCAATAATCGCTTTTCCCCCTTCACTAAGACTAGCTCCTCTAATAAAATCAACTTGTCCGCCTACACCCGAATATAATTTTGTTCCAATAGAATCTGCACAAACTTGGCCAGATAGGTCTACTTCAACCGCAGAATTGATAGCTACCATTTTTCTATTTTGACGTATAATTGAAACATCATTCACATAATCTGCTGTTCTCATTTCTATAAAAGGATTGTCGTCTACATAATCATATAATTTTTTAGTTCCCATTAAAAAAGTGGCCATAGCCCTACCCGGATTAACACCTTTATAATTGCCGTTAATTACATCTTTTAAAATAAGATCAATAACTCCATCAGAAATCATTTCAGAGTGCAATCCAAGATCTTTATGGTTTCCTAATCTTTGTAATACTGCATTGGGAATATTTCCAATACCTAATTGTAAAGTACTTCTGTCATCTATCATTTCAGCAATATATCCTCCAATTTTTCTCTCTACATCAGTAATTTTCGGGATCTCTATTTCATAAATCTTCTCATTTACTTCAACAAAAGAATTTAATTCGGAAATATGAATAATTCCATCACCATGCGTTCTAGGCATATTAACATTAATTTGAGCTATTACATGGGTCGCATTTTCTATAGCTGCAATCGTTGCCATTACAGTTGTACCCAAAGAACAATATCCATGTTTGTCTGGTGGTGATACTTGTATCAAAGTAACATCAATATCTATAATATTTCTTTTAAACAGAATGGGCAGTTCACTTAAAAAAACAGGTGTATAAGAACCATTACCAGCCTCTAGAGTATGCCTTACATTACTTCCCAGAAAAAATGAATTTACATGAAAGCTCTCTTTTAAATCGGGATTAGCATATGGTGCATCGCCTTCTGTATGTAAGTGACAAACCTCTACATTTCTCAACTCATCACTCCTTTCTGTCATCGCTTTTATTAAAGCCCTTGGTGTTGCAGCTGCTGCTTGAACAAAAACTCTGTCATTCGATTTAATGATTTTAACGGCTTCTTGTGGACTAACAGATTTGTACATTTTTTAAAAATATTTATGCTATAAAGCTACAAATTTGATTTTGATTCTAGATTTTTTCTTGCCTTTTTACACATAAATATTTCCGACTTTTTAAGTACCTTTGTAAGCTGAAAAATGTCTTTTAATGATTAAAATTAAAACTTTGGAGGAAATTGAATTGATGCGCGAAAGTGCCTTAATTGTTTCTAAAACATTAGGTGAAATAGCAAAAGAGATCCAGCCTGGAGTTACAACCTTAGAATTAGATAAAATAGCAGAAGAACACATTCGAGATCACGGTGCTATTCCCGGGTTTTTAGGACTATATGATTTTCCTAACACCCTATGTATGAGTCCAAATGAACAAGTAGTGCACGGTATACCGAATAAGGAGCCCTTAAAGGAAGGAGATATTATTTCGGTGGATTGTGGTGCTTTGAAAAATGGGTTTTATGGCGACCATGCGTATACTTTTGAAATTGGTGAAGTTGCCGAAGAAACAAAAAAATTATTGAAAATAACCAAAGAAAGTTTATATATAGGCATTAGAGAATTTCGAGTTGGTAACCGGGTTGGAGATGTGGGCTATGCCATTCAAAACTATACCGAAAAATACGGTTATGGCGTTGTTCGAGAATTAGTAGGTCATGGCTTGGGAAAAGAAATGCATGAAGACCCTGAAATGCCAAATTACGGTAGACGAGGTAAGGGCAAAAAGTTTAAAGAAGGTATGGTGGTGGCAATCGAGCCCATGATTAATTTAGGTACTCATAGAGTCAAACAATTTAGTGATGGCTGGACCATCAAAACCATTGACCTTAAACCAAGTGCGCATTTCGAGCATGATGTTGCTATTCTAAACGGTAAACCGGAATTGCTTTCTACTTTTAAATATATTTATGATGCATTGGGTATTGTAAGTGATGAAGAAAAAGAATTCAAACAATAGCTATTTCGCAGAGATACGCAAAGAAGCACTGAGGTACACAGAGATAAAATGATAAACAATAAACTTACTGAAAAAATTATTGGTGCAGCTATAGAAGTTCATAGAACTCTAGGACCTGGTTTATTAGAATCTGCTTATCAAGAATGTTTACTTTTTGAATTAAAATCTTTAGGCCTTGAAGTAGAAAAAGAAAAAACGTTGCCTATAATTTATAAAGATATAAAGTTAGATCATGGATACAGAATTGACTTACTCGTTGAAAATAAAATTGTTTTAGAACTTAAAACAGTTGAGTTTTTAACAGATGTACACACAGCACAAATACTAACCTATTTAAAACTTGGAAATTATCCTTTGGGGTTATTAATTAATTTTCATACTAAACTTCTAAAAAACGGATTAAAAAGATTTATTAACTCAACTCAGTGAATCTCTGTTTGAGCTCTGAGTAACTCTGCGATACAACTTGAAACTATTTAAATACATATTAAATACAATTCCTCGACCTTACTTAATCAAGCTAAGTTATTTAGCAAGTCCTGTTTTAACTTTATGGTTAAAAGGAAATAAATATACCGACCCTATCGACGGAAAAAGTTTTCGAAAATTTTTACCATATGGCTATGGCAAACAAAGGCCAAATGTTTTATCACCAAGCACCCTATCTTTAGAACGTCACCGTTTAATATGGCTTTATCTTAAAAATAAAACTGACTTTTTTACAAAACAAATAAAAGTATTACACATGGCTCCTGAACAATGTTTTTTAGATATTTTTAAAAAGTTAAAAAATTTAGAATACACTACGGCCGACCTGTATTCACCTATTGTAGATATCAAAGCAGATATTTTAGAATTGCCTTTTGAAGATAATAGTTTTGATTTTATCTTGTGCAATCATGTACTTGAGCATATTGAAGATGACAACAAAGCAATGAGTGAATTATTTCGAGTTCTAAAACCCGGTGGAACGGGTATTTATCAAATACCTCAAGATCTCACTTTAGAAAAAACCTATGAAGATTCGAGTATTACTTCCGCCGAAGAGCGAGCAAAACATTTTGGACAATATGACCATGTACGAGTATATGGAAAAGATTATTTCGATAGGTTAAGAAAAGTAGGATTTACCGTTGATGAAGTTGATTATTCTAAATCAATTACTCCAGAATTAGTAGATAAATATCGACTGGTTAGAGGTGAGATTTTACCCGTTTGCTATAAAAATTGAATTTCCTCTTTACAGTTCTTTTAAATCCTCCTCATTCATCCATCCTGTTTTACCATCAGCTATTTTAATCTTTTTCCAATTATCTAAAGATTCTAATATTTGAACCTTAGTTCCTTCATGTAATTCAAAATTTACATCACTAGAAATGGTAGGAGCACTTTTTATTTTTGTTTGAGAGGCAAAAATAATCCCGTAATAAGTACTTTTTATATAAGTGTAATTTTTAAAAGCGAAAAAAACACTCAAGCTTACGAATATTACACTTAATATACTGGTTATAAAATAGATACGTTTTTTGCTTGTACTATAGGAAAAGTGGTATAGTAAAAATAAAACCGAAAATAAAAAAGCAAGGCCAACAGCAATTTTTGCCCAGGTATTATAAGTAAATCTCAGTATAATACTATCTCTAAATCTTTGACCCAGACTCTTGGGTAAGGCTTCAATATTGTCTAAGATCATTCGTTGTGCAAAGATTAAATTAAAGGATATATCTTTATTATTTGGATCTAATTGTAAGGCTTTTTCGTAATAATAAATCGAAGGTGCAACCTGATTGGTCTTGTAATAAATATTGGCCATGTTATAGAACAATTCTCCCGACTCTACATGATTACTCTCAATTTCTTCATACAACTTCAAAGCTTCGATATAGCTCTCTTGCTGGTATAATTTATTTGCCTCTACAAATAAGCTATCCAGATTTTGAGCCAGGCCATTAACTCCTATAAGTAATATTAAAAAGAAAATCAATTTTTTCATTTAATCTATTTGTAATTTATCTGTCTATTGTCTAACGTTAATTTTCATCACAACTGTTTATCAATTTTAGCAATTACTTCCTTAGCCTTTTCATAATCTTCTTTCATTAAAACATTTGTAGTTGGAGCATATCTGGCAAAGTCACTATTGTTTAAAACTATTTTAAACTCTTCAATAACTGCCTCATCTACTTTTCTATTTTTTAATATTTCCGCTATTTTATCTTTACTAATATCGAATGTTTCTACGTGTAATTTTGCTTTTAAATAATTGTGTAATGCTCTTTCCAAGGCTATATAAAATTCCTCTTTTTTACCCAATACTTTTCTTGCCTGCGATAAATATTTTCTAGCCAATTTATCGGCCTTTCTTCTTTTGTTTCCAACAATATCGCTATCTCTTTCTTTCTTCTTTTTACCAATAAAAATACCTAATGGAATAGAGAGTAAGGGTAATATCAATAAAATATAATACAAATTAGAACCATAAAAATCTGCTTCTTTGTCAACAGAAACAAAATCGGTTTTTAAGTGAATATATCGTATGCTACTTTCACTACTAATTACATTTTGTTTATTGCCTGTTAATCCGTCATCATTTGAAATAGCTCTACCTTGTAATGCATTTAAAATCAATGGTTCTGTATTAACAGTAATGTATCTTTCTTCTTTCGGGTTAAAATAAGAAAAAGTAACACCGGGAATTTTAAACTTCCCTCTAAATTGAGGAACCACGGCATATTGGTCGTATATTTTTCCTCTTAGACCGCTTAAAGTAGTTTTAATATTTTCTTTGTGTTCAGGTTCGTATTTTTCCAAACCTTTTGGGGTTTCAAACCCCGGTAATTTCACTAGTTTTAAGTTTCCTTTTCCTGAAAGTTCAACTTTTATTTGTGCAGATTCGTTTGCATTTAAACTGGTTTTATTTGTGCTTACACTAAATTCGTATTCACCAACTGCTCCATTAAAATTAAATGGTTTATTCTCAACAGGAAGCTCTTTCACTTGAACCACTTTTTTACCTGAAGTTAGAGTGAAGTTGATATCATTCATTAGCATATTTCCAAAAAAATCTCTTCTGCCAATTGGTATTCCGGCAGTTATTTCCATTTCCATTGGTTCAATTACCAGTTTTCCCGCTTTATGCGGAATTAATACCGTTTTTCTAACAATTACATATCGATGTGGTTTGCCACCATAAGTGCCATTTCTTGCAACCCATTTTTTTACATCTATACTTTGATTCCAAAAACCACTAAAAGAAGGTGATGATACTTCTCTTGTGTTTTGAACATTAACTTTACCCACATTAACATATAACTTATATACAACCGAAATACTTTCGCCTACATATGGGTTTGTATTCGAAATTTCTGCAACCAAATGAATGTTTTGTGAAGCTACATATCTTGGATCATCCGGATCTTCGGGGATTTGAATTGCATCTGTAACGGAAACTTTTATAGTATTTGTTTTAATAATTTGTCCGTTATAAGTTATACTTGCAGATGAAATGGTAAATGTTCCTTTTACAGTTGGTTGAATTATATAGGTATACGTTAATTTATAAGCTGTTTTACCATTTATTGATGAAAAACTGGTTGCCTGACTAGGGCCTGCAAGGACCTTAAAATTATTAAAATCGGGTGGTGTAAAGTTATCTGCACCTTGCTTATTTATTGAAAATTCGATTCGCAACCTCTCATTCAATCCCAATTCTGTTTTACTAACAGCAGTCTTAAACGTTACTTGAGCAAGTACATTTTGTACAAAAAACAATAGAATCAATATGTGAAAATAATTTCTTTTCATATAGTCTTACCAATCTTTTTCTTTTTTCACTTTTCGCCCTCTTTCTTTTCTGGCATTTACTTTTTTCTGGGTTTTGTTTTCTTCATTATTCATCGCTTCTAAAAGCTGTTGAATTTGTTGCTGACTTAATTTATTAGGCTGAGGTTTGGGTTGTTGCTTATTTTTCTGTTCATCTTTACCCCCTTTATTCTCATCTTTTTTATCTTTATTGTCATCTCCTTTATTTTGATCTTTGTCTTTTTGTTTATCGTCTCCCTGATCTTTTTTCTTATCTTTATTTTGATCGTTCTTATCGTTATTCTTGTCTTTTTTCTTATCCTTATTTTTATCTTTACCATTATTCTGTTGCTCGTCTTTTTTTAATTTTTGAGCCAATGCTAAATTATATCTGGTTTCTTCGTCGGTTGGATTGAGCAATAATGATTTTTTGTAAGAGGCAATAGCCTTATCATATTGCTTTTGTTTCATAGATACATTACCAATATTATGATAGGTTTTAGATTTGGTTTCCAGATCGTTTGTAGATTTGGCTACCAATTCATATTGTGGTAAGGCTTCTTTAAATCTATTTTGTTCATATACTGCATTACCTAAATTATAGCCGGCAGTTTCGTAATGCGGATTTTTCTTCAATGCCTTTTTATATTTGACTTCTGCATCTACAAATCTTTTTTGTTTATACAGATCATTTCCTGTTCTTAAAATTTTCTTCTCTTCAACCTTTATTTTAACAGGCTTTTCTTTTTCCTGAGAAAAAGTCAAAAACGGAATTATCAACAAAAAATAAATTATATGTTTCATATTACTCTTCTGAATTAGCTTCGTTAAACAAATTTAGTTTTTGAATCCACTTTGTTTTTTTACTTAATAAAAATACATCTATTATTAAAAATACTAGTCCGATTGCTACAAACCACTGAAACTGATCTTTAAAATCTGAAAATTGTTTGGTTTCAAATTCCTTCTTGTCTGCCTTTAAAAGCAATTCTTCTACATACTCAATAGTTTTAGAAGTTTTGTTGCCAAAAATATACTTTCCTTTACCATTCCTTGCTATTTCTTTTAAAGTTTCAACATTCAGCTTGGTGATCACAACTTCATCTTTATTATCTTTTTTGTAACCAATGAACTTACCATTTCTTTTAATTGGTATTGGAGCTCCTTTATTAGATCCAATTCCTATAGTATAGGTTTTAATTCCTTCATTTAAAATTTCTTTAGCAACACTACTTGAATTTTTCTCATGATCTTCTCCATCTGAAACTATAAATAAAAATCTATTCGTTTGTGTATCATCGTCAAAAAATGTTTTGGCTAGTTTTAATGCTTCATTAATGGCTGTTCCCTGAGAAGATACCAAATCGGGGCCGGCATTTTGCAAAAACATTTTCGCTGCACCTTGGTCTGTTGTTATAGGTAGTAATGGGTAAGCATTACCCGCATATATAATTATTCCTACTCTATCACTTCCCAGCTTATCTATAATTTTAGAAATTATTTGTTTTGCTTTTTCCAAGCGATTGGGAGCAATATCTTCTGCCAACATACTTTTCGATACATCTAAGGCAAATACAATATCTACTCCTTGTCTTTTAATCGTTTTTAATTGGGTTCCCATTTTTGGGTTTACCAAAGCCAAGATTAAAAAAGACAACCCGAGTGCTATTATTGAAATCTTTAAAATTGATTTAAATTTCGATTTTTCAGGGCTCAATTTTTTCAAAAGAGACAGGTCAGCAAATTCTTTTTGCTTTCTAATTTTCCAAAAAGAAACCAAAAGGTACAACACAACCAATATGGCAATACCTATAAATAAATAAAAATATTTTGGTTCTTCTAATTGATACATCTACTGTTGTTTATCTGTTTTTTGTTTAATTGTGCGTTTCTCAATGAGTTTATCATATTCGTAATCTTTGGAACCTGTTTCTTGTTCTATATAATTCTTTTCTTTTATAAAATTTAATTCTTTTGCAATAGTTACACAGTTATATAAAACTTCTAAATACTGTAAAACGCAATATCATTTCCATCATAATTAAAAAACCGGCTAAAAATATTAACGGTCTGTACTTTTCTTGGTAATTGTAATACTTAAATTCTTCGATTTTTGTTTTTTCTAACTTGTTTATTTCGTTGTAAATAGATTCTAATTTTTTATTTCCTGTTGCTCTAAAATATTTTCCATCTGTTTCATTAGCGATAAAACGCAAAAGGTCTTCATCAATTTCAACCGGAGCATTTCTAAAAATCAATTTCCCGTTTAGATCTTTAGCAACAGGAAATAAAGCTGTTCCATTTGTTCCCAATCCTATGGTATAAACTTTAATATTTAATTCTTTTGCCAGTTCTGTTGCTGTTTTCGGGTCGATAAATCCGGTATTATTTACACCATCTGTAAGTAATATTATCACTTTACTCTTTGCCTTACTATCTTTTAATCGGTTAACGGCAGAACCCAAGCCCATTCCTATAGCAGTTCCATCATCAATTTGCCCCCATTTTATTTTTCTAATTGTGTTTTTTACTATGGTTTTATCACTGGTGATAGGTGTTTGAGTAAAACTTTCGCCAGCATAAACTACAATTCCAATTCTATCATTAGGTCGTTTATTTACAAACTTGGTTGCAACAGTTTTTAAAGCTTCTAATCGATTTGGCTTTAAATCTTTTGCCAACATACTTGCCGAAACATCAATTGCCATTACAATATCAATTCCACGAGTAGTTTTTGTTCTTTTACTAACTTCAACATTTCTTGGTCGTGCCAACGCAACTATTAACAAAGCAATAGCTAGTAGTCTTAACAAGTAAATTACAGGCTTTATTTTTGACCAAAAATCTTGTTGGTCAAAACCTTTGGTACTGGCAATTCTTAAATTGGCACTATCTTTATTATTAATAAAGAAATACCAAACTGCTAATACCGGAATCAATAAAAGCAACCATAAAAATCCTGGATTTGTAAATTCTAAATTATCACCCATCACTTTCTTTTTCTGGTTTAACAATTTCTAGAGTTGGATGCATTTTATCTATTATTGTTTCTGCATCATTTCTATGTAATTCTATTTCATTAGGCAAAGGTTTAGATTTTGCAAATTTTACCAAATCGGCCTCTCTTAATAATTCCTTAAGTTTTAATAAGGTTTCTTTAGGAATATTCAGGTTACTGCTACTATTAAAATCTGAAATGGTTTCCATCAATTCATCTGTAGTAGATTCTAAAGCAGGGATATTTAATTCTCTTTCAATATAAGATCTTACAATATCTGTAAGTTCTACATAGTACAATTTAACTCTATTTTGTTTTAATAAATCTCTGCTATCCAACTCTTGTAATCTTTGTTTTGCCAGATCAAAGGGAGGGATTCTTGAAATTATTTCTTCATGTGTTGGTTTGTCTTTTAAAACAAAATATAAAATCGCCGCAATTGCAATTAATAATAATAAGCCCCAAAAATACATTTGAAAATCTGCAAATGTATAAGGTTCTTTATTGATAGATTTAATATGGTGCAAGGGTTGTTTTATCGTATCAACGGCAACCGTAGCAACATCAACAAAAAATGAATCGGTCAAAAAAGCTTTATTCCTAATCAATACGGTTTGACTTGGTAATACGTACCTACCGCTGTCAAAACTTGTTAAAGTGTATTTTTTTATTAACCGATCTTTTAGGGAATCTATTTTATGTGACTTTACAATTCCTATTCTCTTTAAACTATCTAATTTAAGTTTTAAAAACTGAACATCTTTTGTTTCATTTACAATGATCTCATATTGAAATTGTTCTCCAATTCTAATCTTGTTGGTATCAATTTTAACAGTGACTTGAGAATTTCCAACAAAACCAGTAAATAAAAAGAAAAGAACAACAGCAAATCTTAAAAATACTTTTGAATTGCTCTCACCAATTAATTTTAAAATTTCTAATTTCAAATATTGTAAATAAAAAATATTTTTCATTTTTAATCTCTCAATTTTCACTCAAACCCTTTTTTGCTAATTCCTTCTTTTAAAATATCCAAGAAGTTTTTTTACATAACTTTCATCTATTCGGGTACTAATTGTTCCCGATCCGCTTTTTGTAAATGAATTGTCAAAATATTCTACCATTTTCAAATAATTGGCTTTGTATTTTATTCGAACAGATTTTGAATTTGTATTCACCAATATAATTTTACCGCTTTCAGCATCTTGCATGGGCACCATTCCTAATTTAGGTATCTCTGTTTCATATTTGTCGAAAACTCTTATTCCGGTAACATCGTGTTTTTTACCAACTATTTTAAGTGCATTGTCATAATTCTCGTCCATAAAATCAGAAAGAATAAATACAATAGCTTTCTTTTTCATCACATTAGATAAGTATCTTAAAGCCTGGTTAATATCTGTTTTCTTACTTTTGGGCTGAAATTCGATCAACTCTCTTATTATTCTCAATACATGAGTTTTACCCTTTTTGGGAGGAATAAAAAGTTCTATACCATCTGAAAAAAGTAACAAACCAACTTTATCATTATTCTGAATAGCAGAAAATGCCAAAGTAGCACTTATCTCTGTGATAATATCTTTTTTAAACTGCTGAACTGTACCAAAAGATTCCGAATCACTTATATCAACCATCAGCATCATTGTAAGTTCTCGTTCTTCTTCGAAAACCTTTATATAAGGTTCATTATATCGCGCGGTAACATTCCAGTCTATGGAACGAATATCATCTCCGAATTGATACTGACGAACTTCAGAAAATGTCATACCTCTCCCTTTGAATGAACTGTGATATTCACCAGAAAAAATATGATCAGACAAGCGTCTTGTCTTGATTTCAATTTTTCGAACTTTCTTGAGTAATTCTTTAGTATCCATTTTCAAGTAAAAAGGACCAAGTAAAAAGGACCATTTGATTTTTTGTGAATTGCTCCACTTTTAAATTCAACTTCAAACTTTCTTCTAGTTTAAGGCACTTCAACTTCGTTTACAATTTTATTGATAATTTCTTCAGAAGTTACATTTTCTGCTTCTGCTTCATAAGTAATCCCAATTCGATGTCGCAATACGTCATGTACAACTGCTCTTACATCTTCTGGTATTACATATCCTCTTCTTTTAATAAATGCATAACATTTTGAAGCCATGGCTAAGTTTATACTTCCCCTCGGAGAAGCTCCGAAACTAATTAACGGATTTAAATCTGGTAATCTGTATTCTCCCGGAAATCGTGTAGCAAAAATGATATCGAGTATGTATTTTTCAATTTTTTCATCCATATAGACCTCTTTTACAGATTCTCTTGCTTTTAAAATTTGATCAACGGAAACTACTTCATTTACTTTATCAAAACCTCCAGACAAATTCTGTCTCATAATGATCTGTTCATCACTCAGTTTTGGATAATCAATCACAGTTTTCAACATAAACCTGTCAACCTGTGCTTCTGGCAATGGATAAGTACCTTCTTGTTCGATTGGGTTTTGCGTGGCCATCACTAAAAATGGTGCTGGTAACTTAAAAGTTGTATCACCAATGGTTACCTGATGTTCCTGCATAGCCTCTAGTAAAGCCGATTGCACTTTGGCCGGGGCACGGTTAATCTCATCTGCCAATACAAAATTTGCGAATATCGGACCTTTTTTTATCGAGAAATCATTTTCTTTCATGTTAAAGATCATGGTTCCAATTACATCGGCCGGTAATAGATCGGGTGTAAATTGTATTCTGCTAAAGCTACCTTTAACTGCTCTAGATAAGGTGTTGATTGCTAGTGTTTTTGCTAAACCCGGCACACCTTCTAATAAAATATGACCATTACCTAACAATCCGATTAGTAATCTTTCCAACATATGTTTTTGCCCTATTATAACCTTATTCATTTCTAGTTGTAACAAGTCAACAAAGGCACTTTCTTTTTCTATTTTATCGTTGATCGCTTTAATATCAACATTTGAGTTTTGTATATCCATTTTATAATAATAATTGAATTAATTTTAAAACACTACAAGGGCAACAAATCTAATGGATAGATTAGTTTTTTCTTGTTAAAATTTGGTTAAATAACAAAAATTTAAAAACTCGCCTTTCAGCGAGTTTTTAAACTTAAATATTGTTTTAATATTGTTCTTCCTTATTCGGAAAATCTTTTGATTTCACATCTGAAATATAGCTTTTAAAAGCATTTCCCATTTCGGTATATAAATCTAAATATCTTCTTAAAAATCTCGGACTAAATTCATGGGTCATTCCCAACATATCATGAGTTACCAATACTTGTCCGTCAACCCCATCACCTGCTCCAATTCCAATTACAGGAATAGATATGCTTTCTGCAATTTCTTTTGCTAATTTTGATGGAACTTTTTCTAAAACCAGGGCAAAACATCCTAGCTTCTCTAACAACAAGGCATCATTTTTTAATTTTTTAGCTTCTACCTCTTTTTTGGCCCTTACTGTATAAGACCCAAATTTATATATCGATTGCGGTGTTAATCCCAAATGGCCCATCACCGGAATTCCGGCTGATAATATTCTGGATATGGATTCAGAAATTTCTTCTCCACCTTCCAGTTTTACGGAATGCCCTCCAGACTCTTTCATAATTCTAATTGCAGATGACAAGGCTTTTCTTGAATTACCTTGATAAGTTCCAAAAGGAAGATCAACTACAACCAAACTTCTTTCAATTGCTCTAATCACGGAAGAAGCATGATAAATCATTTCGTCAAGAGTAATAGGTAATGTGGTTTCATGACCTGCCATAACATTAGAGGCTGAATCACCAACCAAAATAACATCTATTCCGGCATGATCTACAATTTTGGCCATGGTATAATCGTATGCTGTTAGCATAGCAATTTTTTCACCATTTGATTTCATTTCTACCAACGATTTGGTAGTTATTCTTTTGTATTCTCTTTTAATTGCCGACATAGTATTTTAATTTGCATTGCAAAAATAGCAATTATTTAATATAGGGTACTTCTTATTCGTTGTTAACTTCTTCAACAACTCTAACTAATTTTGGAAAAATTGAAGGAGCTAAGTTCATTACAGGATCGTAAAGTACAGAATTATTCATCTTTTTTTTACTCATAAATTGAAGCGATCCATTAATTTGATCATAAACGATAAAAACAATACTCAAAATCAAGGCGTATTTCAAAACACCAAAAATTCCGCCAAGCATTTTATTAATTATTCCTAATGAAGCTGTTTCGGCAATTTTTGTCAGGGCCTTTCCCAAAAAAATCAAAGCCATTAATATGATTAAAAAAGTACCTGCAAAAGCTACGATTTGTATCATAGACTCATCCCAATCTACTCGGTTTTTTAAAATATTTGATAAATAAAAGGAAAAATGAATTGCCCCATATATACCCAAAATTAAGCCAACCAAAGAGGTGATTTCAATAAAAATACCTCTGATATAACCTTTTATTAGCCCGAATATAAGTATTAAGGAAATAACAATATCGATTGTGTTCATTTTCTCTTTTTAAAAAATTAAATATACTATTAATCTCTTTATAAAATGTTAATTTGGTTTCTTTACTACAAACAATTCTTTTTAGGTTAATAGATATTAGAAGACCTCCACTACTTCAATTTTTTTATCGATATAAACCAATAATTTTTCATCTATTTCATAATTCATGTTTTTTAAAGAATAGGCATAATTATTGATTTGATACTCATGTTTCTTTTCGGGTTTGCCCGTTTTATAATCGATAATAGTTACTCTATTCTCATCAAAATTCAATCGATCTGGTATCAATATTTGTTTATCTACCGTTAAAATTTCTCTTTCTGTTATGATTTTACTCGTATTTTGAAAATACTTATTTAATCGATTATGACTTACAACTTCACGAAGAGTTTTTGCAATTACAATTTGGCTTTTCTCATCTAATAAACCTGTATTTAATTTTTGATCGATCGCTAAGCTAATATCGGATTCAATATAAATTATTGACATTAATTCATGAATTAAATTACCAAATTCTATGGCTTGATTCCTCTCTGAATCCCAAAGAGATGAAGAACTGGCAACGATATTAAATTGATGATCTCTCCAGGATGTACTAATAAAATCTCTTTGAAATTCCACTCCAGTGTTAGAGATCTCTCTTTCCGACATTCTACTATTTTTTCCAAATTCATACACCAACTTATCTTCTTGCCATTTACCTATACTCTTTAAAAAATCAATAAAAAAATGAGAATACAATTTTAATTTATCTTTAGCCTTTTTGTTTTCAGAAATAATATATAGTTGCTCTTTTGCTCTGGTTAAGGTAACATATAGCAAATTAAAATTATCCAGTTCTAACTCTTCCTGTTGCTCTTTAAATAATATCTTACCATAGTCGCCCGAGTTTTCAATTTTAGAAGATGAGCTAACCAATATACTTTCAAATCCGTTGTACAGATCTTTATCTAAACGATCATACCAAACCTTAGGAGATATTTGAGAATAAATATCGAGATCATAAGGAAATATAACAACCGAAAACTCCAAACCTTTTGATTTGTGAATCGTCATTATTTGAACTGCATTCTTATTGTTTGAAGAAATTAAACTTAAATTCTCTTTTTTCTGTTCCCAAAATTCTAAAAACGGTATGCTACTCTGAGATTTTCTTTGTGTATAATCAAACGCAAAATCAAGAAAAAATTGAATGTGGGCATCTGGATCTAGCGCAAGCCTAAAATTTCTAATTAACTCTTCAACACTTTCATAAAACGGATTATCGTAAAAATTCTGCGTATCACAGTAAATTTGATATTCCTCAAGTTCATTAAAAAAATCATGCGGCTTTAAATTTATATACTTTGAAATGAATTCATGCTTGCCAATGTCAATTTTCAAATGCTGAAATAAAAATTCAAGCATTTTAAATTTAGCATCATTATTTCTCGAATCTTTTAAATAATATAATAGGTTTATAATAAAATCGATTTTAACATTATTTTTAATTAATAATGTTTCAGAACTAACTATTTCTACACCTTTTTCGTTCAGAAAGTTGGCAATTGCTATTCCCTGCGTTTTTTTTCTTACTAAAATACAGATTTCGTTTCTTTCAAAATTATTATCTAATCCTAAAATAGTATCATATACATTCTGAGGAAACAATTCGTCTCTTTCTTCGGAGTTTTTACATTCTTCCAAAAATCTTAGATTTACATAACCTCCGGTTTTTGAATTGTGTTTTTGACCTTTTCCCAGTTTATATAAATTTTGATAAGAATCTTGTTCAAAAAATTTTGAAATATGAGTAAAAAACATATTATTAAACTCTATTATTTGAGAATAACTTCTATAATTAGTATCTAAATTTTTTATTTTCTTTTCAATTTGAAACGGATTGTTCTTAGTTGAGTTTCCTTCAAAAGATAAAGATATAAACTGTTCGGCTTTCCCTCCTCGCCACCTGTAAATTGCTTGTTTGGCATCACCAACTAGTAAGGTACTTGTATTTTCCTGACTCAAAGAGTTATCAATTAATGGAATCAAATTTTCCCATTGTAAAACAGATGTGTCCTGCATTTCATCAATAAAAAAATGCTTGAATCTTTCACCCAGTTTTTCGAATATAAAAGCAGCTGGTTGTTCTTTTAAATGATCACTAATAATTTGATTGAATTCTGCATTGAGTCTTATATTATTGTTTTGCTTTATTTCTTCTAAGGCTTTGTTGATTGAATTAATAATTGCCAAAGGAATTAAATTGCTTAATATTAGATTATTGAGAAAATATTTTTGATGTAATTTTTCAACTTTTTTATACAATTTCAACAAATTTTCAATAATCTGATCTATTTTTTCTTTTATTTCAGGTGATTTACTTTTATAATAAAATAACCCTATTTCTATACTTTTTGCAAGTCCTTTCTCTTTTTGAAAGCTTATTTTAGAAATATCACTAATTAAATTTTCGAAAAATTTAGGAAATTGACTATAATAAAAATCTTTATGAGAAATACCCTTTTCATCAATCAAATGCAAACCGGTTTTTCCTATATCATCAAATATTTTTTCGGTTTCAATTTGTGAATTTCTGATCTTTTTTTCTAAAGATTTAAAATCAAAAAGATTTTTATCTTGCAATTTCTTTATCTCCTTAGAATTATTTTCACTCAACAAAAGTTTCGATATTTCAAATAATTCTCTACTTATGTCCCATGATTTATCTTCTAAAGTTTTTTGTTTTGCGAAAGAAACCAAAATTTTTGTAAGCTCTTTATCAATTCCTATTTTAGAAATAATTACATCGATCGTTTCTTTTAAAATTGAGTTTGCGTCTAATTCAACTTCGAAATCAACAGACATTCCTAGATCATACGCAAAAGACTTGATCAATTTATTGGTAAAACTATCGATGGTCTTAATATGAAAAGCAGAATAATTTTTCAATATAAATTGTAAAATTTTATCCGATCTGTTTTTAATTTTATCCCTTTTTAAACCCGTTTCTGAAACAATTAATTCAAACATATGATTTATATCATTGGAAGAATCAAATTTTGAAAATTCAAATAAATTTTCCAAAACCCGTTCTTTCATTTCACCAGCGGCCTTATTTGTAAAAGTTACAGCCAGAATTTTTTTAAACAAGTATAAATCATCACTTTGCAATAATATTTTTAAATATTCTTTTACTAAAGTAAAGGTTTTCCCGCTGCCCGCAGATGCGTTGTAAACCTGAAATGAAGATTGGTTTTGCACTTGAATTATTTTGTATAAATGTAGTGAAAATTAAAATTTATCAGTATCATTGTCTAATAATTTCAGGGTCTTTTAATCAGGTGTTAATTTTACCCAAAAATTATTTAAATACTAACTAAAAAAAGCAATTGATTTTTATAATTTAATTTGAAAAATTGTAATGAAAAATGCTTTTTTGACTTCCTTTTTAATATTCCTTATTTCTTCTTGTCTGTACTCCCAAATAGATACAGAAAGTAAAAAATTATCATTTACAGGTGATTTTAGATTTAGAGTAGAGCAAGATTGGAAAGTAAAAAAATCAGATGGGACTTTTAAAGATGACCGAAGTCGTTTGAGATACCGTTTTAGATTTGGCATGAACTATCAATCAACGGATTGGGCAAGTTTTGGAATGCGAATTCGAACGGGAAACAGGAACAATCAGCAAGATCCACAAATCACTTTAGGTTCTGGATTTGGTGAATTTAGTACAATACCTATAGGATTTGAAAAATTATTTTTCCTTGCTAATTATAAGTGGTTTTCTGGATGGGTTGGTAAGAACACCTTTCCTTTTGAAAAACAAAACGAACTATTTTGGAGTGATAATGTATATCCTGAAGGTGTATTTTTAAGTGCAAAATACAATAGTGATTCCAACTTAATAGAGTCATTAAAATTAAGCATAGGCCATTTTATAATTGGAACAGGTGGGACCTCCTTTGATCAGGATCGCTATTTTCAAGGTGTTCAATTACTCAGTAGTCATTGGAAGAACAGATTAAAAATATTTCCTTCGTTTTATTATTTTAATAAAATGCCGAATATCCCTGATGGAAATGATACATACAATCTTAATTATTCAATAGTCCACTTGGGAACTAAAGTTAAAATTATTGAAAACCCATCTGTTTCAATAGGAGTTGACTTATATAAAAATATAGAAAATCTAAGTGAAAATGATTCTATACCTCTTCAATTACAAGATCAGAAAAAAGGGCTTATCATTGGTTTATCTATTGGTGACTTTAAAAAGAAAGGTGATTGGACCATCCAAGCCTATTATACCTATCTGGAAAGGTATGCTGCAGTTGATTTTTTAGCTCAAAATGACTGGACACGATGGGATTATTCCGATCAAGGTTCTCCAGCTGGAAGATTGACCAATTTTAAAGGTGTTGAATTGAAAGCAGGTTATGTTATCAATAAAAATTTTAGAATAAATATGAGATATTTTATTGTAGATCAGCTAATCCCATTTGGTCTTGCAAATGAAACAGGAAACAGGATACGTTTTGATTTGGATATCGGATTTTAGTTTTTCTCAAACTGATTTAAGTAACTAGTTGTAGAATTAACTACAAAATAATTTTTAAACCACTATATCTTTAAAGTATTAGGAAAACATTCGCCAAATTTGAGCAACTAAAAAAGTAATAACAAAACCCATAATTACCGGCAAAATAGAAGCTACAACTGTCCATTTTACACTTTTGGTTTCTTTATAAATAGTATAGATTGTGGTACTACATGGATTGTGTAATAAGCTGAACAACATTAAATTAACTGCAGTTAATAAAGTCCATCCTCCAGCACTCAAAATAGACGCCGTTTGGTTTGCCGAATCTAATTCGAACATCACTCCAGCACCTTCACCACCAGTTACTCCGGTGACAAGAACAGTTAGCATCAATATAGTCGGAATTACAATTTCATTTGCCGGAATAGCTACAATATAAGCCAAAAGAATTACTCCATTTAGACCTAATAAAAAACCAAAACCATCTAAAGAATTAATTACCCAGGCAGCAATACTTTCATCACCAATATAAATATTAGAAATTAACCAAATAATTGCTCCAGCAGGTGCCGCAAAAATTATGGCTCTCCATAAAACAATTAGGGTTCTATCAATAATAGATGTGTAAACCGTTTTCCAAAATCTAGGAGGTCTATACGGAGGAAGCTCTAAATTAAAAGTAGAAACTTCTCCTTTTAGAACTGTTTTTGACAAAGAATAAGACACCAAGAACATAAAAAATATTCCCAACACAGCTATTCCAATTACTGCTAATAAAGAGGCAATCCCAGAAAAAGATTCTGGTACAACAGCTCCAATAAAAATAGTAGCTATTAAAATTTGAGTAGGCCATCGACCGTTACACAATGAAAAGTTATTGGTGATAATAGCAATCAATCTTTCTCTAGGACTATCGATTATTCTGGTAGCCACAACCCCTGCAGCATTACACCCAAAACCCATACTCATTGTTAAGGCCTGTTTACCATGTGCTCCCGATTTTCTAAACAAATAATCCATATTAAATGCCACTCTTGGTAAATACCCAAAGTCTTCCAACAAAGTAAACATTGGAAAAAATATAGCCATTGGTGGTAACATAACCGCAATAACCCATGCAATTGCCAAATAAACACCATCGATTAAAAACCCATCTAACCACCAGGGCAAACCAAGACTCATTGATAGATCTTTAAGGAATGGATGAAAATTATCTAATAATAAATTGGCCAGCAAAGATGATGGATAATTTGCTCCCTCGATGGTTAACCAAAGTATAACACCCAAGACTAAAAACATAATGGGAAAGCCCCAAGTCTTGCTCGTTACAATCTTGTCAATATTGCGATCGAGTCTAAATTCTTTCTTTTTATTTTCTATTGTAATAGAAGAATTGGCAATTTCAGAAGCATCGGCATAAATACCCTCGGTAAGGTTATCGTGAAAGTCATCACCAATCTGCCATCGCAGATCTTGAGAAAGGTTTATGATACTATCTATTGTTGTTTCCTTCATAACTAGGCTAGTTCACCCGATTTTAGTGCGCTGACAATTCTTTCATCTCCTTCTAATAATCTTAAGGCTATCCATCTACTATTTGCAATATTCGGGAATTGCTTTTCTATTTCTTTACTTAATTTTTTAACTGCATTTAATATTGGGCCAGGAACATTTTTTATTTGATGTGGCTTACATATAATATTTCCTGTTGCTACTTCACTTATGGTTTGGATTAATTCTGGAATTCCTTTTGAGTATCTGGCACTTGTTTCAACAACAGGAATTCCAAGGTCTTTTGCTAAAATTCTGGTGTCAATTTCAATATTATTTCTCTCGGCTTCATCCATTAAATTTAAACACAAAACAGCTTTGTTTGTTATTTCTAAAATTTGTAAAACCAGATTTAAATTTCTTTCCAGTCTCCCGGCATCAACAACAATTACAGTCACATCTGGCTTCCCAAATAAAATAAAATTTCTTGCAACTTCCTCATCTTGTGAGGTTGAAAGCAATGAATAGGTTCCGGGAAGATCTATTAATTTATACTTATTATCCTTGTAGGAAAAGGCTCCCTCGGCTCTTACTACAGTTTTTCCAGGCCAGTTACCTGTATGTTGTCTCAATCCGGTAAGGGCATTAAAAACCGTACTTTTTCCAGTATTGGGATTTCCTGCTAAGGCAATAATAAAATTAAAATTATCTGTATGGATGCCTAATTTTTTTAATCCTTTTGAATCGAATTGGGAACAATCTTCACATGGGCTTGTACTCTTCTTCATCACCTTAGGTCTTTTTTATTAATATTTTTGAGGCCTGATCATTTCGCAAGGCAATACTCGACCCTTTAATAAGGTAGGCTATTGGGTTTTCTAGTGGACTCATTA
>VAPK010248928.1_pt1 | contig 22394 bp, 20 predicted proteins | sample 3395031 | NCBI WGS metagenome assembly VAPK01 (sample SAMN08290443, study PRJNA428436) | hydrothermal vent metagenome | isolation source: Deep-sea hydrothermal vent chimney 1 | place: Pacific Ocean: Juan De Fuca Ridge
AAAAGTATTTTCAAATATGGATTATCTTATGTCGCAAGCATCCTTTTAAACTCTCTGAGTAATGACCATATAGGAATATTTAAATTTTTGTCATGTACTTATATCGTTGATAAACAAAAACAAAAATTAGCAATAAAAACAAAAAAGGTTTATGCTGAATTCTACAATTCTGAGGGGAAAATCATCAAACAAATAATATTAAAATCAGAAGGCGGAATAGCAAATTATAGATTCAAAGTGCCTATTGATTATACTAAGAGTAAGTTATTTTTAAAAGTTTCAACGGATTGGTCAAAAAACTATCATCAGGAATATATTAATGACATTCAAATAAATGTTCAATCTGATGAACAGTTGAAAGAGACCCAGATCATAGAACGTGTTTCTAAAGTGCACTTTTCCCCGGAATCAGGACATTTGATTGAAGATGTTCCAACAAGAATTGGTGTAAAAATTATTGACCAATACAACAATGGATTTCCCTTTCAAGGAGAGATTGAAGATGAAGCCGGTAATTTAATCGTAACATTTAAAACAAATAATCTTGGATTAGGTAATTTTACAATTCATCCACAAAAGGGCAAGAAATACAGGCTAAGAGAGTTTTTTACAGTAGATAAAAAAGAACTCTATTTACCCGCAATAAAAAAGAAAGGTATTCTATTTAATGTGTTAAAATCAGGTAGTGAGTTTAAAATATTTTTTAGGACTAATCGTTTCAGTTCCAATCATAATTTGTACCATTACATAATTTATAATCAATACAATATTGCGGCAGCAGGTTCATTTAATTTTAATGGAGGTATTTCTTTCCTTCAGAAATTTAATAAAAAAGAGCTTCTAAAAGGATTAAATATAATAACATTATTTGATGCAAATTTTAAACCTGTTGCAGAAAGAATTTTCTTTAATTCTGAGGGTATTCACTTTAGTAATGATATGCTTTCTGTAACAAACTTTAGAGAAAAGGATTCTGCAATGGTAAAGATATTTAATCATACTTCTGAATCAATTTTTCAAATAGCAGTTTCAATTTTACCAAAGGAAAGTGTAGCACAAACTTTTCAAAGATCTTTCTTGTCGGATTATTATTTAAGCTCAGAAGTAAAAGGATATATTGAAAATCCATCCTTTTATTTTAAGAATTCTGAAAGTATTAAAGAATTAGATAATTTATTATTAATACAAGGGTGGAGAAAATTTGACTGGGAAAATATTCGATTAAATAAAACCAATAAGCTGGTTTCAAATAGAATTAAATTTTTGTTTGAAACCGGAATAAGCATAGAAGGAAGAGCTGTAAATAAAAGTAATAATTTACCTCTTGAAAATGAAATGATCGTTTTATTTTATAAGAATCTATCTGAAACAACTACAACCAATAAATTTGGTAAATTTTCATTTGACAATTTAGATATAAAGGTAAATGACACCATTAAGCTCTATTTAAATCCAGACAGAAAAGTCAAGAAAAATATCATTATAAGTCAAAGTAATATACCTAAAGAAACTTCAATTTTAATACCTTCTATATTTGAAAGAAAGATTAAACCAATAAAAACAAAGTCAATAATTACAGATAATTTTGAAAGTAATATTAATATATATGATGAAGGAGAAAAATTAGATGAAGTTGAGTTATTTGTTAAAAAGGGCAGTGAAGAAGAAAAAACAGACATCTATGTCAATCCAATGGATAACACAACGTTTACAGAATCTTTTTATGTAAATAAAGATAATGTAGATAAATTCAGAAGTGTTTTAAGCTATTTAGAAACATTACCAGGTTTAGAGATTGTTGCAAATGGCAGTCAGATTAAAATATTCTCCAGCAGAACCATGCAACAAAGTATTGTGAACGGAGCTAAAAGACCTATTGATGTTTATATCGAGAACACAAAATTGAATGATTTGGATATTGAGACATTAGGATTGATGGATATGAATGGCGTTAGAAATATTAATGTAAATAAGTCAGGTATAGGATTTGGTGGTGAAAGTCCTTTTGGTAGAATAACAATTTACCCAAATTATAAGAAAGCTATACACAGCAATAGATCTGATAAAAAAATAGATGAATCTAACCTGATAATAGTTTTGATTGAAGAAGGGTTTTCTACCCATAAAAAATATTTCAATCCTGATTACAAATTAGCTCCGGAAGATGATTTTTATAAAAAATATGCTACAATTCATTGGGAACCTGGATTAAAAATCACTAAAAAAGGTGGGCGCTTTAAAATGAAAATACCCAAATCAATAAATGAATATGTATTAATAATCGAAGGTGTTTCAGAGAATGGAAATATAATAAGTTTAAAAAAAGATATTTCTTTAGAGGAGCCGGAGAAACTTTTAAAATAAGCAACTCACATTATAAAAATTAAATAGAAACAGGAATAAACAGCGCAATATGAATACTTACAATAATTGTGTTTAAACCTTAGTTTTTTTAATATTCTTTCCATTCTTAGCAAGAACTTTAATATATTTATAGTCCAGTACAATACATAAAATATACGATGTATGTTGACCCTTAAAAATATATCAATTCTCGTCTTTTTATTTATTTTTAACCTTAATTTCTCTCAAAGTATTTCAGGTGTTGTATTAGATGGTGTAACCGAAGAACCATTAGAAGGAGCTTCCGTTTTTTTTGATAAAACATCCATTGGTACAACTACCAATGCCCAGGGAGAATTTACTATTGGGTATAAACCAGATTTGCAAACACCACTTATCATTTCATTTATTGGTTATCAAACTTCTATATCCAATAAGTCCTTTTTTGAAAGCAGGTCTAAATTCTATCTTTATGAATCAAGTATTGTTTTAAATGAAATAACGGTTGACCCTTATGACAACTGGTCAAAAGAACTAAAATTAACAGAGTTTAAAAAGCACTTTTTAGGAGAAACCAGTAATGGAAGATCTTGTAAAATATTAAACGAAGAGGATCTCATATTAAAGTATAATAAAAATTTAAAAAAACTTACTGCAAAAACTAAAGGTCCAATTTATATCAAAAATGAAAATTTAAAATATCTGATTTCAGTTGAATTACAACATTTTGAAGTTAATTATTCTCATGTAAGTAAAAATAAAAAACATTTAAATTTAAATTATGTTTATTATGCAGGTATCAATTATTTTCAATCACTTCAAAAAGAACCCAGTTCGATCATACAAAACATACGTAAAACAACCTATTTAGGGTCCTCTTTACATTTTATGAGAGCTTTGGCAAATAAGCAATTGGAAAAAGAAGGGTTCTCTATTTTTGTAAACAATAACAAAGTAGATCCAAAAAAATATATTTCAATTTTTCCTTTCGGAAATCAACAAAGTGTCAAAGTAAATTTAAAACGGAAATTGTTTATTGAATACAAAAACGGAAAGGAATCATCTATTGAAAGTCTGATCAAAATGTTTTACATTGATAATTTTGGAAATTATTCACCTGTTGAAAAAGTCAGGTTTGGAGGTGAAATGGGAAGACAAAGAATGGGAGAAACATTACCTTTAGATTTCATATTAGAAACAAAAAAATAACAAATTCTAATGAAAACATATATGATTATTGTACAGGATATTATCAAATATATTTCTTTTAAAATAGCACTTTTGAGTTTGTTTTTACTACTTACTTCTTTTTCTCCCGGTAACTATTTCAATAAACAAAATCCAAATAAAATTACCAATTACCCAAAGGAGAAGATTTATATTCATTTCGATAAACCCTCTTATATTTCTGATGAAGATATCTGGTTCAAAGTTTACCTGGTTGATGCAATTACTAACCAGCCAAAAATGTTAAGTAAGATCGTTTATGTTGATCTGATCGATCCGAATAAAAATATCATCGACAGCCGAACTATCAAAATAGAAAATGGTGGTGGTGCCGGAGAATTTCGGCTAACTACCAAACTTCATTCCGGCAACTATTATATCAGAGCCTATACAAATTCCATGCGGAATTTTGATGAGCAATTTTTCTTCAAAAAACAGTTTTTCATACAATCATTTGATACACAAGTGAATAATTCAGTAAATATTGATAAAAATGCAAGACCAGATATGCAATTCTTCCCCGAAGGAGGATATATGATAAACGATATTCCATGTCGTTTAGGATATAAAACAATTGGAAGAAATGGTAAAGGAATTGATATTACCGGTACAATTGTGGATGAAAACGGAAAAGGAATTGAAAAATTTAAAACCTCCAAATTTGGATTGGGAAGAACTCTTTTTGTTCCAGAGAAAGATAAAACATACAAAGCCCATATAAACTATGCCAACCAGAATTTTGATTATGATCTACCAAAAGCTTTAAACCTAGGGGCTACCATTCAAGTAGAAGATCTATCTGACCATTATCAGATCATCATACGATCTACATTTAGTGAAGGAGTAAATGAATTAGTTTTATTAGGTAAGCAGGAAGAAAAAGTCGTTGGAAGAGCAAAATTAAGTGGTTCTGAAAAAGTGTCAACAATCCAAATCCCAAAAATAATATTTAAAGAAGGAATCGTTCAATTCACCTTATTGGATAAAAATAACAAACCAATTTGCGAACGTTTAGCTTTTGTAGAAAAAGAGGGGCAACCTATAATAAATACATCCTTTTCAAAGGATCATTTTCAAAAAAGAGAACTGGTAGAAATGGAAGTTTCTTTCAATAAAAATATTCCAAGACCTGATTTCATTAGTCTGTCTTTATCGGTTACAGATATGTCCATCGTACATCAGAATAAATTTGGTTTAGATATCAAATCATATATGCTTTTAACTTCTGATCTAAGAGGTGAAATTGAAAATACAGGTTACTATTTCATGTCTAAAGATCCTGAAAGAAAAGAATTATTAGATATTTTAATGATGACTCAAGGATGGAGGCGTTACTTGTTAAATGAAGAACCAGAAAAGAATCATACAGACTATAAATTAGAAAAAGGAATTTATTTTAGTGGAACTGTAAAAGATATAAATAATCGGAAAAAGATATCCTCTAAAGTAAAACTCCTACTTAAAAATAAGTTTGATACATTTCATGTTAATACTGAGACAAATGACCAGAGACATTTCATTTTTGGACCTTTTAATATTGCAGACAGCACTACATTTATTATCAAGATTTTAGATATAACTGAAAAGGAATCTAAACGGCACAGGAAATCCCAAATGAAGTATTATATTGAATTTGATCAGTTTTCTCTTCCTAAAGTGAGTTTCAATCCTGATTTATCAAATGATATAAATACAGATATTAAGAACAACTATCTTAAAAGATCTAAAGCAATGCGACCAAAAGGAAGACCCACTAGGAATAGTGATGTTCATGAATTAGATGAAATTGTTTTAGCCCCAATAACTATTAGAAAAACCAATGTTTATGAGGTAACCAAGAAAAATATAGGAGTCAGGCATTCTGAAGCATCTCAGTTAATTAGTTCAGAGGTATTAGAAAATGCAGCCGAAGGAAATTTGGTAAGCATTTTACAAAGCAGAATTCCCGGGTTGGTAATAAACGGAGATATCATTACTCTTAGAGGCGTTACTACATTACTTCAACAGGATTATCCAAAAGAACCAGAAAAACCCTTATTTCTTTTGGACAATATTATTACTGATTTTGAAAATATTAGAGATCTACGGGTAGAAATTATTGATTTTGTAGAGGTATTAAAAGGCTCTAGAGCTGCAATTTATGGCAGTAGAGCAAGTCATGGTGTAATCGCTATTTATACAAAATCTATCAGGGGGAAAATAGAAGAACCTAGCATGGAGGAAGCAGATACATTTGAAGTGTATGAACCAAATGAAATAATACGTTTTGTTCATCCTGGTTATTATTCTGCAAGAGAATTCTATGCTCCGGTATATAATTCGGATGAAAAAGACTATTCAAAACCTGATTACCGGACAACCATCTTCTGGAAGCCAGATATAAAATTCAACACCCAGGGGCAAACCAAAATATATTTTTACTCAGCAGATATACCCACAACTTACAGGATTGATCTTCAAGGAATCACATCAGATGGAGTTCCCTTAAGATTAGAGGATTTTATCATTGTAAAATAATTTTTTTGTTCTATACAAATTTTTCTTTGTCTAAAATTTAATAATCAATCCAAATTACTGGATCTGTTGGCAATATACAATTGACCCATGAAAACAGTTAATCAATATTTTTTTCACACCTTTTCAACAAACAACTTCCTAATTCAAAATAATTTGTACTTTCACCTATTGTAAACCATTGCAATGTTTATAAGGCTTTTATACACAATTTTATTTCTTTTATCTCTCACAAGCTGTGATTTTATATCGCCCAGGAATACTACACATCAAACTATAGCTACGGTAAATTCTGAAATTGATTACACTTTAGTGGATGTTTACCCACTTTTTAGAGACTGTAATGGTTGTGATTCTCCTGTAAAACAAAATTTATGTTTTGAAAGTACGCTGGTGAATCATCTGGAAAAAAGTTTAAATAAAAATAAAATATCGGTTAACAAACAAATTCCCAAAACCATTATTGTGGATCTTTTGATCGATAGGAATTCTAGCATTACCATCACTAATATAATTGACTCAGCAGAGATTACTGATGCAATTCCAAAACTGGATAGTTTGTTAAATCATGGCTTAAATCAATTGCCAGAAATTATTCAGCCCGCATTAAAAAGAGGTATTCCAGTAGAAGTTCAGTTTCGATTACCAATTAAAATTAAACATACTTCTGATTAAAATCAATGAGTTAACTCAAACTTTACTTTGCGTAGCTTAATTTTTCCCTTAGCGAGACTTTGCGTAATAGCATTAAACCAAAAGTGTGATGTATTCCATATTACAGATCACTACGTCGTTCATACTTCTCTCCTCGTGAAAACGTCGTATGATTAATTTTACCTCATAAACATTTCCTACTTTTTAAAAGTCCGCCCTTTCCATTGATATCCTTTAAAAAAGGAAAGAAAAGCGATATACATACTAAAAAAAGGATATAAAAAACTACTATACAAATACCTCCTCATAGAATCCTGCTGTTTGAAAAATTCAGTAGTTTTAAACAACAAAACAAAATCTACATTCAATTTTATCAAAAAGAACAAACCAACATATTTCCATGAAATTTGATGCGTTAAATACAAAAATAACAGAAATATTAAATATGCATTTGCAATAAAAACAATTAAACCAACAATCTTACCAAACATACTTTTCGTAGAACCCATTTTGGCGGCCCAGCGAATTCTTTGTTGTATGAGGGACTTTAAATTGGGTTGTGGTTTTGTAAAAACTACAGATTCAAAATTCTTAAGATATTTCACTCCATTAGGAAATTTGTCCAGCATTTTTTCCAATAAAAAAACATCATCACCACTCGCAATGTGGCCATTTCCCTCAAAACCATTTACCTCTAGAAAAGCTTCCTTTTTATAACACAAATTTGCACCGTTGCACATAAATGGTCTGTTGATTCCGAAACTCCCCATGGTAGTTCCCTGCAAACTTAAAAAATCAAGATTTTGAAAATGCTGCAAAAACATATTTTCAATGGTATAAGCTACAGATGCAACAATCATTTTCACGTCATTGTTTCTTATAAAACTATCAAAATTATGTAACCAGTATTTCGGCACCAAACAATCGGCATCAGTAGTTATAATCCAGTCAAATTTGGCTTTTGAAACAGCTGTCTTTACTGCATCTTTTTTTGGTGATAAACTCTCTCTATTATTTTGAATTACAGTAATTTGCATATCCAAATTATCCACTAAAAAATTCTGTATTACGGTTTTATAATTATCTGAAGAATCATCATTTACCAGTATCACTTCAAACCTTTCTGTGGGATAATTTAGTTGGGTAATACTTTGTAAAAGAGTCGGTAAATTCTTTGCTTCATTTCTAAAAGAAACAATGATCGAAAAACTGTTCTCAGGACTTGTTTGATCTAGAGTAAATTCCGGTAAACGGTTAAAACCCCACACCAGATAAATCATTAAAATGACATAAATGGTCAATATGAATACTGATAAGATAAGCATCTATTTCACAATAATTTTAGCCGGTTTAGGCAATTCAAAAGCAAAAACATAATAACTGCCAATAATAGCCGGAAAAGCGAAATTAAGTAACCACATGATGGTTGTAACACCTAATACAACCATTTCAGAAATATCAAATAATCCAAATACTGAAATAGCAATCGAACCTTTTACAATAAAATCAAAAACCACAAAACTCGGCATGACCGAAGCAATAAAGTACATACTAAATATTGCTCCCATGGCAGTGAGATAATCTAGTTCCACTCTAAAAAACATCAGTAAAAAATAAAACTGATGTGAAAATATAAGATATCTGATCAGAGAATACCATATACTGTTTTTTAGATCATCAGCAGGAATATCCTTAAAATAAACTACAATTTTTGTTATAAATCTTGTTTGAATGGCGTGCCTAAATCTATACAAAAGTAACACAGATAAAAAGAACAATCCAACAAATAAAGAACTGTATAAATTTTGAAGATCAACAGTAAAATTTAGAATATTATACAAAAATGCAAATCCCAATAAGCCAAAAATAACAGTGATCAACATCTGACTCAAATTTCCGATCAAATTTAAAAACATTACTTTTTTTCGTTGATATCTGTTAAAATAAATAGCTTTTGCTCCGTACTCGCCTATTCTGTTTGGCGTTAACAAAGAAGCTGTTAGTGAAGAGGTGCTTTGTTTAAATGCTTCAAAAAAAGAAATGCTTTTAACTGAATTGACAAGGGTTTTCCATTTGAACACCTCAAAGAACCAATTAGCAAAAGTGAAAGACAAAATTACCAAAATAACTCGTGAATCAGTAAATATATTTGTTTGTGATGACTGTAAGAATTCCCAGGAATAAAGTCCCTCTGAATTCATTACTTTTTTAGTTATAAAATAAAATGCACCAAAAACAATCAGTAATTTGACAAGAATAATAATTATTGATCGGTATTTTTGGTAGATATTGTACATTTACGCAAAGAAACAAAATAATTATTTTACATCATTCACTTCTAATTTTAATTTAACAGGATTTGCAGAACGAAAGGATCATATTAGGTATTGACCCAGGAACAACCATCATGGGTTTTGGTTTGATCAAAGTGGTCAATAAAAATATAGAACTAATGCAAATGGATGAACTGATCTTAAAAAAATACTCTGATCATTATCTGAAATTAAAATTGATTTTTGAAAGAACCATTCATTTGATTGAAACTTATCATCCGGATGAAATAGCAATTGAAGCTCCTTTTTTTGGTAAAAATGTACAATCCATGTTAAAACTTGGGCGTGCTCAGGGAGTGGCTATGGCTGCAGGTCTGGCAAGAGAAGTCCCTATTACCGAGTATTCTCCAAAGAAAATTAAAATGGCAATCACCGGCAACGGAAATGCAAGTAAAGAACAGGTTGCCAAAATGCTGCAAAATACCTTATCCATAAAAGTAATGCCAAAAAATCTGGACGCCACAGACGGACTAGCAGCTGCAGTTTGTCATTTTTATAATTCGGGTAAAATCAGCAGTAGTAAAAGCTACACCGGATGGGGTGCATTTGTAAATCAAAATAAAAACAGGGTTGGATAAAATTTAAACTACCAGATCACATTCAAAAGTTTCATACTTTTTCTCAATGGCCAGTTTTCTTAATTTATGAAAATACTGATGATCATCTGTTTCTTCCAGCTTGTCTTTATCCTCTTTAGAATTCCAGTATTCCAGTAAGAAAAACCTTCCATTATTCTCTCTGTCTTTAAAAATATGATAATGATCCAATCCGGCAGGTTTGCCTTCATTGGTCTCCTGAAATTTTTGTAATTCTATAAAGGTGATTTCTTCTCCTTCTTTCACCTTAAATGAAACTATATGTACATACATAACAATACTTTTTTATTTATTCAAATATATAAACCTTACTGATATATAAATATGACAAATGTTACTAAAAAAAGACGTTCTTAAATTACAACATCACATTCAATTTTCTTGTAGTGATTTGCAGCCGAAATCTGGTGTATTTTACTTAAAAATGGATGACCTTTTGATTTTTCCATTTGATCTTTAAGATCTTTCGAATTCCAGTATTCTATCAAATAGAATATATTTTTCTTTTTTTTATCTTTAAAAACATGCAGTCGATCCAAACCATCTGGTTTAGTCATAATATTATCATCCAGCATACTTAATTCATTAGATGAAATTCCGTCTTTTTCATTGATTTTAAAGGTCAAAATATTTACATACATGGTTAGGTAAGTTTAATGAGCGTTACAAAATAAAAAAATGAGAATAGTAAAGTTACATAATATCAGCCAATTAACACAAACTAATACTCGAAAATTCACTTTTTCAATACTATTTTATGGATTTGACTAATTTTTAAAATATTACAATCAAAAAATTTACATTGCTGTTGAACAAAGTATCTTTGTCATCAGGTTTTCAGAAATAGAATTTTATTCATGTCAGGTATTTACATTCATATTCCTTTTTGTAAGCAAAAGTGCTATTATTGCGACTTTCATTTTTCTGTTTCGCTTTCGCGGAAGGATGCATTGTTACAATCAATTATCAAAGAATTAGAACTTCGAAAAGCAGAGACTTCACAAATGGTGGAAACTATTTATTTTGGCGGAGGCACTCCTTCTATTTTGACCATTGAAGAAATTGAATTGTTGATAGAAGCCATTTACACAAATTATAAGGTCATCCAAAATCCGGAAATTACTTTAGAAGCCAACCCTGATGATTTGAATTTAAAAAAGATCCGAGAACTTGCTGCAACAAAAATCAACCGATTGAGTATTGGAATACAATCCTTCTTTGACGAAGATCTGCAATATATGAATCGAGCCCACAATGCGAAGGAGGCATTAATTTCTTTAGAACTTGCAAAACAATATTTTGATAATATCACTATTGATCTGATCTATGGCATACCCAATATGACAGAAGCCAGATGGAAAAAAAATTTGGAAACTGTTTTCAATTTAAATATCCCACATATTTCTGCTTATGCACTTACGGTAGAAAGCAAAACTGCTTTGGCCAGTTTCATCAAAAAAGGAAAATATTCTCCGCTTGACGAAAAACAGGCGCAACAACATTTCAAAATATTAATAGAAAAAACCAAAGAGCAAAACTATATAGCCTATGAAATTTCAAATTTTGGCAAGAAAAATTATTTTTCAAAGCACAATACTTCCTACTGGCAGGGAAAACATTATTTAGGAATCGGGCCATCTGCACATTCTTATAATGGGAAAACAAGAAGCTGGAACATTGCCAATAATGCAAAATATATCAAAGCAATTCAGCAAGGTAATCTGCCATCAGAAACAGAACAATTAACAACAAATGACCGTTTCAACGAAATGCTCATGACTGGATTAAGAACTGTGTGGGGTGTTTCATTGCTTCAAATTGAACATGATTTTGGTTTAGCCTATAAAGAAAACCTAATAAAAAAAATACAAAAATATCTTCAGAATAAAACATTGTATATAAATAACGAAACTCTTTTGATCACCGATAAAGGTAAATTTTTGGCAGATGGAATTGCAGCAGATCTGTTTGAGGTCTAAATGCTCCTTCCCATTTTATTAATTATTGCTATCTTTAAATAATCAACCAGGCAACATATTGATATGGAAACACTTTTAGGACTTTTATTAGGAGGCATACTTACCTATTTCACAATAAATTATATAAAACTTCAAAATATAAATGAAGTTACCAATGCCCAGTCTGTCATTTTACTGGAAAAAATGAGAAAGGTATGGAAATTGATCACTGTGGAAGGAGATTTTGCCGAAATATACCATTATGAGAATACCAAAGAACGATTCTTAAACATGGTTACCAGTAAAAAAAAGGCCATTCTTTTGATTAATGCAAAAGCCCATGTAGGATTTGATCTTTCAAAAATCAAAATGGAGGCCATCAATGAAAAAAAAGTAGTAAAGCTAACTGAGTTTCCAAAACCAGAGGTTTTATCTCTGGAAACCGATCTAAAATACTACGATAAAAAAGAAGGTTTATTCAATAGGTTTGACTCCTCTGATCTTACCGAATTAAATGTAAAAGCTAAAGATTTTGTCATGTCAAAAATTCCCGAAAGCGGTTTGCTAGAGACAGCCAAAAATGAAGCTCTGGAAGCTGTTTTAATGATGCAAAGTATTGTAGAAACCATTGGTTGGACACTTGATTATCAAGATCTCTTACTTCCACATGCAGGTAAAAAGACCAAAGCAACAACGAATACGAAAAAAATAAAAGAATAGTGTGATTTGAGTTACAAATACAAAACAAAGGTCGCCTTACTTTTGCCCGGTATTTAAAACAATAAAATTAGACTATTATGAATATTGATATAAGCTTTGATAACATATGGAAAATTAGTCCTTCGTTTAATGGTAATGAGATCACTAGGGATGAATCTCCATATATGATTTATTTAGCAACTACAGGAATGTGTTCTGCAGTGTATGTAAGAGCATTTTTAACCCAAAGAGGTATGTCTTTAGAAGGTGTAACTCTAACACAAATAATGGATTATAATCGTATGACAAACATGATTGAATCTATAGAAGTAAAAGTAAATTTACCTGGTACTTTCCCAACAAAGTATAACAAAGCAATCAAGGCGACTGTTGACCAATGCCCTGTTAAAAAGCACATGGTTACACCACCTGCCGTAAAGGTAACTACTAATTTAGATGTTGAAGTAGATGCATGATGATGTTTTGCCGGTTTTAGATAAAACTGGTATTTAGTTAAGCACTTTAAAAAGCTTCCTCTTTCGAGGAAGCTTTTTTGTTTTTATAATCACTTCCGAACAGAAATTTTCCTGTTCATTTTAGCAAATTAATAGCGTTTTTAAACAATTCAAGTTATTTTCTGAAAAATGAAACTCAATCAGGTAAATTCCCTATTTTTAACCTAAATTAAATAAGGTTTTTGCACAAACTCCCGATATGTGGTAATTGCCAGAACTGCAATTTGATATCAAAGAATGATACATGAATTTTTAATATTAACTACTTGAATTTGGAACATTCATAATTTCTATAAACGTAAAATTAAAACCGGATTAACTTATAAAAATGGAGCAAAAAAAAATAGGGTTAAAAGAAGCGATATCCATTGGAATTGGAGGAATGGTAGGTGGAGGGATTTTTGCTGTCTTAGGCCTGGCAGTATCCTTAGGGAAAGGGGGCACTCCTATTTCTTTTCTTATTGCAGGAACAATTGCTTTAATTACTTCTTATAGTTATGTCAAACTATCTTTAGCTCTTCCCGACAGAGGAGGAACTGTAAAATTCATAAACAAAGGTTTTGGAATAAATGTATTTAGTGGGGGAATTAATAATCTATTATGGGTTAGTTACATCATTATGTTATCTCTTTATGCTTCTGCATTTGGTTCGTATGCTCCTAATTTATTTCAAATGACGAGTGATAAAGCATTAGATTCACATATCTATTTGAGTGCAATTATTATTTTTGCATCAGCAATTAATTATTATAGCATAAAAGTCGTTGGTGAAATAGAATCCTATGCTGTAATTATCAAACTGATTATACTGGTGTCGTTTGTTTTTATTGGTGCTTATGGTCTTTTTGGAAACCCAAATATAACTCAATTAGCAGTTAGCAATTGGGAATCTCCATTAAAATTATTAACCGCAGGTATGGTTATTTTTGTAGCATATGAAGGTTTCGAATTGATAGCTAATGCAGCTCCTGATATTAAAAATCCTAAAAAGAACATACCAAAAGCATATTATTATTCAGTTATTTTTGTAATTATCTTATATATAGTAATAGCAACAATAACCGTAGGCTCATTGCCTTTTAGTAAAATTGCAACAGCACAAGATTATGTATTGGCAGAAGCTGCAAAACCAATGCTCGGAAAATTAGGTTTTACAATTATAACTATTGCTGCACTTATTTCAACATTTTCTGCCATTAATGCTTCTTTGTATGGAGGAAGTAGAGTTAGCTTTGAAATTGCAGAAGATGATGAATTACCCCACGAACTAACAAGTAAATTATGGAACCAACCTATTGGACTATTTATTACAGCAGTTATGACTTTATTTTTAGCTAATATGCTAAATCTAGAAAGTATTTCAACTGCAGGTAGTGTAGGGTTTTTATTAATTTTTGCAATGGTAAATTATGTAGGTTTCAAATTATCTAAAGAAGTAAATGGAAGTAAGGCAATACCAATTATTGGTTTCATACTATGTACTGTAGCAACAATTGTGCTTATAATTCAACAATATTCAACCAACAAAACAGGTGTTTTAATAGCAATTAGTTTGGTGTTATTTTGCTTTATTATTGAATTTATTTACAAAAAAACAGAAAGAAAAAGGAAATAAGTCTAAAGAACTGGCAACATCCCAATCAAGCTCTTTTTTTAAAATATTATTTCTATTTGTTGTAGAATTATTTAACCTTTTTCTTAACTATTTATCAATGTAGAAACTACAGATCAATCTGCATTTAACCAGTCCCAGGCCTTTCCAATATCATCAATATTAAAATACTTTTCTTTAAATTTTGTAAAAAAATTATCAATTTCAATCAATGTTTTCCAATATTTTTTATCAGCCACATAGGCAATTTTATTGACCTTATTCCAGTATTTTACCCCTACCTGAAATTCTTTCACAAAAGCACCCAAGTTTTCTCCCTTTACGTTTACGGCTATCATTAAATTCACTTTACTACGATTCTTCAATAAAGCGTCAATGCCCTTATCTATAATTTCAATTTCATATTGGCTAATATAATCTTCCAGTTCATAAACCAGTGTGTTTGCATTCTGAGATTCTAATTCTTTGATCATTGTGTATATAATAAAATTAAGCATTTATAAACCATGCTCCAAAGATCGGAACATAATCAGTTGTGGTAAACTCAGTGAAATTTTCATATGGAGGATATATCATTACATTAGAAACATCCAGCTGAAAATAAATTACTTTGCTTTTTTTAAGAATATCAAATATCTTTTTAGAACTAATTTTATTTACAGAAAAAGTTTCTTCTAAAAATTTTATTATTTCTTTTTTACCAGAGTCATAACTTGATACATGATTGATCTTTTTGCCAAAATGATCCAGTAGTTTCTGTCCAAGTTCTGTAACCGTTTGCCCTCCGGAAAGATCTTTACATACATTATCCATTACGTTCATGGCATAGGATCTGGTTTTGGCAATAAGACCATGAATATGATGGTGTTCCGTTTCCAGATGTTTCTTTTCGAGTTCTAATTTATATTTCTCATTTTGTAAAAACTCAATATCTGAAGATGATAATTTCTCAGGATGCATTAAATGATACTTTTCAAAGGCATTCTTTATCTTAGTCACCCACCCCTTGTCATGATTTCTGGCCTTTTCAGGATCAGTTACTGTTTTAATCTGATGCTTTTCTATCAGACTTAACAGATAATCCACATCATCAATATCTTGTATGATCTGTTGATGTTCTCTTTCCAGATCTGAAGTAATCTTTTCAATATTTTCCAATTCAGAACTTATATAAGATTTTTCCAGACTGGCTTCCTTTTCTTTGAATTTTTTAATAAATCTTTCCATAAATATACTTTTTACTTTATTGTTTTAATTTTATTTGTCACAGAAAATAACAAGTTGTATTTCTTTTAAAATTAAATTATTTGCTCTTTGAAATTACTTACTTTTAGTTTTAACTTATTGAATAAATCCTTTAAATCACGATCTGAATTAACTGATTTCTTTAAAGAACTAATATCCTTTTGCAATTCGTTATACATATTATTATTTGTACCATAGCCTAATACTTCAGCAAGTTTAAACTGGTATGCAGCATTATCAAGTAAATTAATTACAATTGCTTTATTAGCAGTCCTGTCCTCTAAATGACGATCCATGGCCTCATCAATCAATACTTCTGCTCTAAGTACTGGCACTGGTAACATGCTACTTTCGAAAACAAGCCCATCAACCGTATTATTCAAAACAAAGATTGCCTCAGCTATTTTATCCTGGCTAATTAAGTGTAAAACTTCTTTGATATCTTTTGGATAGGTTTCTAATGGAATATTTACCGTAGTAATATCAATTTCACTTGACAATCCGGTTAATAATTTTCTTGCTTCCTGTAAGTGCTCATTTTTTAAAGCTTTTTCTGCTTCTTTGGTAATCTGCTTTACAGAATTTATATCGGTTATCAAATCAATTGTTTTAATATCGGTATTTATAGGTAATAATTTCAGATCAGGGTATTGTGTTGTTGCAGCATCTATGATGGAAAGTACTTCCTCAAGTCCTTTTTTTGCTTTGTCAACTTTATTATTTGAAAGCAGCATTAAAGAATTTTGTGTTTTTATCACAGCAAGTAAGACTTTATTTGCCATTTTCTTTTTAGCATTTAAAACTTTTTCCATAGCTTTTTGCTGTACTCTAATCACAAGGCTATCCTCTTTCATTTCAAGGGTTGCAGGTTTCTCTGAGATTGCTTCTGTACTATTGATCCCATTATTATCAGAATTCTCTGTAGTATTATTCTCTTTACAGGAAATAAAAGTGATAATAAACATACTTAAAATTACAAGTGATTTAATTGATTTTTTCATGATTATATATTTAAGATTATTAATTTATACTATTTACTAATTGTGAATACTTGTTTCTATTTTGTTATTTTGTGACATTATTTCCCGTGCCTGATCAATATCTGATGATGTACCATTGGTAATCACTAAATATTTATCAGCCTTTATTTCGGTTTCATATTTTAGTACGCTGTCTTTTGGAATACCAAAATTGATCAGTGCAGCACCCAAAGCTGAAATCCCTCCAAAAACTACAGCCCCTTCAAGAGTGCCAATTAAAGAGGAAATGATCGGTCCAGCCATTACAACCTGACCAATTCCAGGAATGAAGAACAAACCTGCACCGAAAATAAATCCCCACAGTCCACCCCAAAAAGCACCTAAACCTCCCCATTTTTTCATACTATCACCTAAACTATAATAGCCAACAACTTTATCCTCTTCATGATAATCTTTACCAACAATTGACAACTTTTTCATATCAAATCCTGAATGTTGCAGACCTTTAACAACCTGCTCTGCTTCTTTGTGTGTTTTGCAAACAGCCACCGCTATACTTTCTTTAATTTGTACCATCTTTCCTTTTATTAAAAAACATTACTTATTAATATGGCACAAAGTTACGTGGCAAACATTGTTCATGTCTACCATTAAAGTGGCATAACTTTTTAAAAAATTATAAATTTTTGTTAAAAAAACATGTGAAGAATGATCAAGAATTATAGCTTATTCTTGTTTGTTTTTATATTTGTCGAGCAGAGCCTGCATATTTTTAATATCAATATGGGTTCTGTCAACTTTAATAATCTTTTCTTCCTTTAATTTTTGTAAATGTTTGTTCAATACATTTCTTGCACTGCCAATCATATATGCCAGTTCTGTATGAGAAAGATTATTTAGAAGTTTTAATTGCGAGGAATGCCTGGTTGGATCAATGTGCTTAATAAATAGTTTAATTGTTCTTGACCAGGTATTTAACAAGGCCAGATCAACCGCACTTTCTTCATACAAGCGTATCTGTTTCCCCAAATATGGTAAAATTGTTTTATTGATTTCAGGGTGCTTTATCAACCATTCTCTAACACTTTCGATAGGTGCTGCCAGTAAAACAACATCATCTAATGCTTCCATTTCAATGTTGTGCTTTTTCCCGTCCAGTAAACAAATCACATCAAAAATATCACCCGTTGTATTGATATTTAGTATGTACTCATTCCCGGTTTCAGGATTAATTTTAAATACTTTAATCCGACCAGATACAACTATATAAAAGTTTTTTAAAGTTTTTTCTCCATGAAAATATAATTTCTTTTTAGACCAGGTCTCAACATAAAAAATATTTAAAATAGTATGTAATAAATCATTTGAAGATTCTGAAAAAATAGGTGATTGTTTTATTATGTTAAAATAATACTGGTAATCTATAGCGCCTTTATTCATAATTATTAAAACAGAAACTAAAGTAACTAAATCCCCTGCACTTATACAATGTTTTTTAATGAAAACATTAACTTATTTATTCATTTATCAAAAATACAAAACCAACAAATCTTGGTTGTCTTTAGAAAACGTCTGTAAAATTAATGATGGAAAGCCTGTAACAAATTTATTTACCCATTCCTTAGAAAAAGGTCTCCATATCAACATGCTTTTTTCTTTGTTACTTTATTGGTTCTTGCACATATTAAACGAAAGCAAAAAATCAAATTGAAAACGCTAATTAATTCGTAATTTGCTGTTTTAAACAAAATCAGCTCTTGAATCAGGAAAAAGCACTAGCGCTATTAAAATCAGGCAAAAATATATTTTTAACCGGTTCTGCAGGAACCGGAAAGACTTATGTATTAAATCAGTATATCAAATACTTAAAAGAAAGAAGAGTTCCTGTATCTATCACGGCTTCCACCGGAATTGCCGCTACTCATCTGGAGGGAACTACTATCCATGCCTGGTCGGGCATTGGCATTAAAAATGCTTTATCAACAAGAAATTTACATGATCTTAAAAAAAAGAAATATTTAAAAAAGAACATTGATAAAAGTAAGGTTTTAATTATTGATGAGATTTCCATGTTGCACAAAAAGCAACTGGATATGGTAAATGAGGTACTGAAATATTTTAAAGAAACGGAAAAAGCTTTTGGTGGAATTCAGGTCATTCTATGTGGTGATTTTTTTCAGCTCCCTCCTATTGGTGATTACTATGAGACCAATCGTGATAAGTTTTCATTTATGTCGCAATCATGGCTAGATGCAAATCTTACCATTTGTTATTTAACAGACCAATATCGTCAAACGGATAATAGTCTTAATGCCATCTTGAATGAAATTCGTTCAGGGCAAATTTCACAAAATTCCATTGATATTTTAAGTTCCAATCAGGTAGAACTGGATGTAAAAGAGCCAACAAAATTATATACCCATAATATGGATGTTGACCGGATCAATATCCAGCATTTGCAAGCCATCAAAGGCAAAAAAGAGAACTACAAAGCAAGTATCAAAGGAAATTTAAAACTGGCAGAAACAGTAAAAAGATCTATCATGGCACCTGAAAACCTGCAATTAAAAATAGGGTCTAAGGTGATGTTTGTAAAAAATAATCATGAAAAAGGTTATTTAAATGGAAGTTTAGGGAACGTTATTCGATATGACTCTGACGGACTTCCGGTGGTAAGATTACTCAATGGTTATGAAATAACAGCCGAACATGAAGACTGGAGAATTGAAGATGAAAGTGGTAAATTACTGGTAAGTTTTCAACAGGTTCCGTTACGTTTGGCATGGGCAATTACCGTACATAAAAGTCAGGGAATGACCCTGGATGCTGCCGAAATGGATTTGAGCAAAACCTTTGAAAAAGGACAAGGCTATGTGGCATTATCAAGGGTAAAAAGTTTATCAGGTTTAAATTTAAAAGGTTATAACCAAATAGCGTTACAAGTTGACGATCTGGCATTAAAAGCCGATAAAAGATTTCAGGAATTATCTCATCATGCAGAGCTAAAAAACGAAGCTAAAGAGTTAGAAAGTAAAGCTATACTATTCGTTAAAAAAAGTGGTGGAATTACCAATTCGGATGAAATTGCCGAAAACAAAAAGAATATCAAAAAAGGAAATAAAACCAAAAAGAGATCTACCTATCTAATAACCAAACAACTTATTGAGGAGGGTTACGATCTTAAAAAAATAGCAAAAGAAAGGGAATTAACCATGGGAACTGTTTCTACCCATTTGATCAGGATATCAGATCTTTATCCAAATACAGATCTGTCGAGATTTAAACCGAACAGTAAAATAATTGCAAAAGTTAAAAAGGCCAGAAATGAAATTTTAAAGGCCAATCCGAAAGAAAACAAGATCAGTTTGAAGCCAATCTTTGATAAACTTAACGGAGAATTAAGCTATGGGGATATCAAACTGGCATTGGTTTTTATCTAAATAATAGCGTATGAACATAGAAGAATATAGAACTTATTGTTTGAATAAATCTTGCGTAACTGAACACTTCCCATTTGATGAAGTAACACTTGTTTTTAAGGTTTGCAATAAAATATTTACCTTATCAGGTCTGGAAAATCAGCCTCCTAAAATAAATTTAAAATGTGATCCTGAAAAAGCTATTGAGTTAAGAGAAGAATATGACGGACTTATCACACCTGGGTTTCATATGAACAAGAAACACTGGAATACTGTTGAAATAGATCGTTTGCCTCAAAAATTTATCGAAGAATTAATCGATCATTCTTATGACCTCATCGTAGAAAGTTTGCCTAAAAAAATAAGAGAAGAACTCCTGTAAAGAACAAGATTTTATTCTGCAAAAGACTTATTTTAGCATTTTACTAATTATACATCCAATTATAAATGAGCCTGATAAAAAAATTACAAGAAAGAAGTGATTCCAAATGTGAATTATGTTCCAATACTGAGAATTTACAAGTTTATTCACTTCCACCAAATGCAAAAGAAACGATTGATGATAGTATTTTAGCCTGTAAAACATGTGTTGATCAAATTGAAAATCCGGATAATGTTGATGTAAATCACTGGCGTTGTTTAAACGATAGTATGTGGAATGAAAATGCTGTAGTACAAGTAGTTGCATGGAGAATGTTAAGTAGATTAAAAAAAGAAGGCTGGCCTCAGGATCTACTGGATATGATGTATCTGGATGATGAAAATCTAAAATGGGCGCAGGCAACTGGTGAGGGAGAAGAGGAAAGTGAAAAAATAATTCACAGAGATGTTAATGGAGTAGTATTACAGGTAGGTGATACAGTCGTTTTGATCAAAGATCTAAAAGTAAAAGGATCGAGTATGGTGGCAAAACAAGGGACAGCCGTTCGTAAAATTTCACTGGATCGTGATAATGCAGAATTTATTGAGGGAAAAGTAGGTCCGACACAAATCGTGATCATAACAAAATATGTAAAAAAAGTCAATTGATATATTTCATTTTAAAAACCTCAACTAAATTACTTCCATTATGAGATATCCAAAACTTCCATCTTCACTGTTTATCCGAAACAGAAAGATCTTCACTTCGAAAATGGTTCCTGATGCCATTGCAATTTTAACTTCTAATGATCTGATGCCAACCAATGCAGATGATTTGATGGGTTTTGCTCAAAATAATGACATGTTCTACCTAAGCGGAATTGATCAGGAAGATTCGATCTTATTGTTAAATCCGGATGCTGATCTACCCGAAAACAAAGAAATCCTTTTTATTAAAGAAACCGGTGATCTCATCAGGGTTTGGGAAGGAGATAAACTAACCAAAGAGCAGGCAACTGAATTATCAGATATAAAAAATATAAAATGGATCAAAGATTTTGAACTTGCTTTACAGTATATGGCTTTTGATGCAGATACTTTTTATCTGGGGCATAATGAACATAAAAAAACAACTACAGCAAATATGCTCACTCAGCAGAATAGAATGATCAAATTCTGTAAAGAAAAATATCCTTTACATGCATATGAAAGAGCCGCAAAGATCACCAGAGAAATAAGGCAGATCAAATCAAAAGAAGAGATTGAATCTATACAAAAAGCAATTAATATTAGTATTGGAGGATTTAAAAGAGTTTTAAAAGCTGTTCAGCCAAGTATGATGGAATACGAACTGGAAGCTGAACTTACCTATGAACTTTTACGGAAAGGTGCAAAAAGAAATGCTTTTTTACCCATCGTTGCATCCGGTAAAAACGCCTGTGCATTGCATTATAACACCAATGATAACAAATGTAAAGATGGTGACATGATCCTGATGGATTTCGGTGTGTGTTATGCCAATTATAATTCAGATACTACTCGCTGTTTTCCGGTAAACGGGAAGTTTTCCCAGCGACAAAAAGAGGTTTATAATGCCGTTTTACATTGCTTGAAAGAAGGTTCAAAATTACTAAAACCCGGAATTTTATCAGCAGATTATGAAAAACAGATGGCTTTGCTTGTTGAAGAACAATTGATCGGTCTGGGTTTACTCAAAGCTGATGATGTAAAAAATCAGGATCCGGAAAAACCTTTGTATAAAAAATATTTTATGCATGGCACAGCACATCATCTGGGACTGGATGTGCATGATGTTGGACTATACACACGAGCTTTTGAGTCTGGAATGGTATTAACCTGCGAGCCAGGAATTTATATTCCGGAGGAAGGTATTGGCTGCCGACTGGAAAATGATTATCTGATTACAGAAGATGGTGCT